>MDTB01073109.1_pt1 | contig 20055 bp, 18 predicted proteins | sample 811161 | NCBI WGS metagenome assembly MDTB01 (sample SAMN05326650, study PRJNA326480) | marine metagenome | isolation source: seawater | place: Mediterranean Sea | collected 2009 | reverse complement strand
TATATTCTTTACCTGTAAACATAATTATATAGAATATGTTTGATGAAGGCAATGTATCATTAAAATACACTTCAAACCCATCTAGTTTTTTAACTTCAATATTTAATCCTATACCACAAATATTTTGAAAATCTTTAGATTGTTGACTACCAGCTTGTTTATATGAGTATTCAAGTGTGTCTAATGCAGTCTTAACTATTTCAATCGATAATCTTTCACTATTCTGTGTATTTCCCGCATTTGTTTTAATTGATGATAATTGATCCTTTGATATATTTTTTAATATTTCATCTTTCACACTATTAAATTTGATTTTTTTTAACGAGTTTCTAAACATAATAAATAATATTATGAACTAATATAAATTAGTTATCAATTTTAAAAAATAAATAAAAATAACTATATAGTCACTTTAATTGGTGCCATATCTTTCTCTTTGAATGTTTTTGTATATTTTATTCTTTCAAAGTAATCATTACCAAAGGCATAATCTGGTGATTTAAGTTTAGGATAAAGTTGTATATCCTTCTGGTCTTCACAACATTGACTACATTCTATACCTTTACATCCTGGTTTATAGTCACAATTATAACATATCGCTGCGTTTTCTCCCGATTCGTTATATTCTTTATATCCTAGTGTTTTTATATTAACTGGCATTTCACAAAATCCATTAATACATCCTCCTCGCGAATTTGGATAATTCATATTTTTTTTATAGAATGGACATTCCTCATTATATTTACATGGGGTGTCCCAAATTCCTACACCACCTTCCTCGGTGTATGAAATACATGTATCTTTATCTGGTGAGTCTTTATAAAAGCAATAACCATTTTCAAGTTGCGCTCTTTTAGACTCCTTTCTTTTAAGAACATCGTCTGCTACAAAGTCCGTTACGGTTTTAGCATATTCATTTATATAATTATCGGTAACATATGCTGGGTTTTGATTACTTAAACTCAAATGTTTTTCATTACTATCAAGTTTATAGTCTTTGTCTAGAAGATCCGCAAATATTATTAGTTGTTCAATATTTATACCTAAAATTACTATGTTATTGATATAGTAATTAATAAATTTATTATTAAAAACTATATCAAAGTAAACAAAAAAGTTATGTTCTTTGTTATCTCTATAAATAATTCCTTGGAACTCGAATCGCTCTAAATTATTTTCGTAATCGATATAGTAATTAATAATTTTATCTTGTTTAAATTTGAATCTTTCGGAATTTGTATATTTAATAACATAAAGTTCTTTTAATGCTTCATTAGATAATTCTTCTAAAATCCAATTTTTAACAAACCTATAGCTTTCTATAGATTCTAAACTAACTTTGATATCATGTGTTTCTAACAAATTTACTTCTTTTCTAGAACCTGAATTTATTCTATGTTTATCTATTGTAAATTCATGTCTATTTGATAATTCTGAAACTATTCTATCAAGTCTAAGAAGTGTTATTTCTCTTCTAACAAGAGGATAATTTGATGAATCTTCTTTATCCTGCTCTATAATCATATTTTTCTTAATTTCCATAACTTGTTCGCCACTTCTATTTTCTTTTTCAATATTTCTATAGTAATCTAGACGCCTTTTAAGATTATCAAATTCTATAGAATTTAATTTTATAGGTTTATCAATATCAATCATTATTCCAGTATCTTTATAAATCGTATAATTTTCTTTATCAGGAATAAATTCTTTAAGCTGGTTATATTTGGTATTAGACACATTGAAATCATGACCTATTTCATCCATGGGAATATGTGCGCTTTTTGGTCGTTGACCTAACAAAAGAGGATTATCAACTACTTTTCTATCATCTACCCATGTTACATCGAGTTCTAATTTAAAATTTTCTTTATACATAGCAAATCTTATTAATTGATATGCGAATATAAGAATTAAAACTATAATAGTGATAAATAGTATTATATTCATTAATATAATCAAATAAATAAAAACACACTAAAGTAAATAGAACTTAAAATTGATTTTGTTAAATTAATAATATTGTTATTAATAAAATGGAATATCCAGCACCACACACACTTATGAGAAATAGTCGGCGTACAGCTGTCTATATTGATAGTAAAAATAAATGGTTTCCAGCGAGAGATTATCAAGAAGAATCTATAAAGGATTTCATAGAAGTAATAAATAAATATGCTGACACATATAAAAGAATGTATAATGATAATATTTCAATAAAAAGAGAAATAACAAAAAAATATAATCCACTACCTGATGTATTCTTTAATCTATCATTTGACATTCTTAGTAACGTTGATGACTTTACTATAAATATAGACACATTTAATATAGAAAATGAAACATTCATAACACATTTGGCAATAATTTACCATGATTGGGATACAATTGAATCTATTAAGGAACAAGAACCTATAAAAAAAATGGGTGAATTATCAGATGAATTATGTGAAATTTTAAGAAAAAATAATGATTAAATAAATATTTAATAGTAAGCGTCGTCTCCTTGGGCTTCCATACCGTAATCGTCTCCATCGTCATCTGGCATAAAATCTGCGTCTCTAGCAACTTCCATATCTTCCCGTTCATTTGTTAATCTTCGTTGATTCCAGGCATCATATTCTTCACTAGTATAATTCTCACCTAGTTCAGTTGCTGCTCTTTGTTGTAGATTTTCTTCCATGTCTTCCTCGGCAACTAATGGTAAGAAATCATTATCACCATTAGCGGGATCTCTTTCTCCTTCTTCATCGATTGTTTCTCCAAAATGTAAATCAATATCTGTTTTTTTTGATAAATTTTTCCAAGTAGTCATACCTAATTTAATCATATTTGTTAAACTTTGTCTAGATTCTTTATCTAAGTCTTTCATAATTGCTAAATTATCTTCTTTTTCAGATTCGAGTTTTTGTTCAATATTTTCGGATATTTTGGTCCTTGAATGTTTGTCTAAAAATTTGCGGTCTCTATCTATCTCATTCATAATATCAATCATTAATTTAGTAACGTGTTCCCTCTGACCTTCTTCCATTTGAACTACTTTTCCACCTTTTTTCGATGTGGCGGAGTTAATCATAGAATCGGAATCTTCTAACATATTTAATTCGGCAACAACATTTTCAGCTTCGGAATCATTTTTACCCATATCTTTAGTTCCCAATTCAACATCCGTTCCAACAACAGGTGATTTTTTAGTTTTATTTATTGAGGCATTAATTCTTTGAGCAATTACAAGGTCAACATCTAACATACCTTTAAAAATTGTAACAAATATATATTGTAAAAGACGTGCCATATTTCTATTATAACATTTACTATAAATTCTGACACTTCCTTCACAACTATATTCGTGTTCCTTAGCGGTTAACTTTCTAATCTCTTTATTATTTCTATTTATAAAAGAAGATAAAGAATCGTAAATTATTTGACTACCACTACTACGTTTTTCAAGGATATACTTATCACAAATCATATTACCACTTTTTACAATATCTTCTAATTTACTTAGATAGTTTTGACTAATATTCCAATTTTTAGGTTTTTGTTTTGGATCTATATCTTGTGACCCCATATCATTTTTAATCTTTATTGGAATGTTAAAAAGGAAACTATATAAGTATTTTTTTATTAATTTAATTTTTATTTCGTTACCTGTCTTTTTGGCATGTCCATAATCTCTAGATAATTGGTTATCAGCAAATATATCTCTAAGTTCACCAAGTTTAATAAGTTGGTCTTTAATTAATTCACCTTGTTCGTGGCCTTGGGATTCTTTAACATATTCGCCAATTTCTTCAATAATAACTTTTAATTGGGCAGTCAAATCTTTCCAAATGTCGGCAATCTTTGAAACATCTTTTTCACCTCTAAGAGTTGAAAAAAACTCATTAAGATATTTATCGTTACCTAATACTTGATTTTTCGATAAGATAGTAATAATATTTTTAAGAGTATTAATTTCATTAATATCGGTTTCAACTTCATACACTTTTTCTGGAGAAGTTTTATTTGAATTATCATTTTCACTATTTGAATTAGACTCTGTATTATCTTTTTTTGTTAATTTGTTTTCTTTACGATATTCTTGTAAATTTTCTAGATTAAGAGTTTGAATTGTTTTTAAAAGTTCAATATACTGTTCATATGTATATGTGGTTTCAAGTATATCGCTCTTCTTTTGATTTGTAAAAATACATGTATCATTATAGAAGATTCGTTTTAATCCTGTAAATTCGCCATGTGAAATATAGGTTTCAAAAAGTCTTGTAATTTCACTTTCTTCTATATCTTCTTTTGAAGGAAATATCATATTTTTGAAACTAGGATAGGTGTAGACATCATCATTAAATGTTTTTACCGTTGTATTTTCATTTTGCGATAATGAATTATTTGAAAACACATAACCAAGTTTAGTAAAGATTGTTCTTAATTCCTCATTTTCCAAAAAGAAATTCATGTAATTAAACGACTCTCCTACTGACGATAAACAACACGAATTACCCATTAATGCCGGATTAAATAAAAAGTTTTCGACTGCTTCTTTATCTACATTTTTATCAATTTCAGAAATTAGTTTTAATGATAAATAGTTCTTTAGATTTCTCAAATCGATTCCCTTTAAAGAAACCATTTTTTTCTGATTCATCGAATCTATTTGACTATTATTTATGTCGTAATTTACAAGGGGGGGTCTAAATTCATTCCAGTTATTAAGAGGTGGTGCTCTCTTAGTAGTTTCCTCGTGAGATTCTAAATGTTGACGTTTCTTCTTGTATCGCGCTTTTATATAATCATCTTGTGCCAATTTAGTTACTGTAGATTTGAGAGTAACATCTATCTTTATTTTTTTTAATGGTGTCATTTCTTCCTTAGTTATCATTAGATTTTCTAAAATACATTTGAAATAATCTAATCCAGCATCCCCACTATCCGAAAGAGGGAATCCATCTAAACTTGGAACACATTTTTGATGCATTTTCGTAATTTTATATTCGGGAACACTTGATTGTATTAACACGAAAAGGTATCCAACTGTATACATTACATAATTTACAACGGAATATACATTGTATGCCTTATCAACATGTTTTGGTTTTCCTTTATAAGTAGTTACCCATTCGACCTTTGGTTTTATATTAGTTATACAAATACCAGATACTGTTTTAAGAAGGTTTAATTCATCATCTTCACTTAGTTTAACACCCATTTGCTCCAATACGGCTTTATAAATTTTCATAATATCAAGTTTATTATCAGTAGTAATTCCACCATCTTCAGCATTTAAAAATGTCTTTAAACTCTCAAACAATTCAGTATTTCGTTCCCCTCCTCGGTCTTCTCCATCTACAACTTCATGTGTTATATCACGCGCTCCATTCTTTTTAAATCCTTCGGTTGTTTCATATTCAGCAATATGTATTTCGCGACCACAATTTCTACACCAATACATTCCATCTTCTTCAACACCCATATCATCTACAAGTGTTCGTAACCCTTCATCAAAATCAGCACCTTCTTTAAAAATGTCAACCATTCTTTTATCACATGAACAGCATAAAACTTTATTACCATATTTACAATAAACATTCATAGGATTTTCCTTTGGTTCATTAGTTTCAATTGCCTCACGTCCATATTTTTGAATGAGAATGTCAAGTAAACTATATCTTTCAACACTTTCAAGTTTTGATATTTTTTCCAAATAAAGGTCTATTTTTTTGTAAAGAAGTTCATATTCAGGGTCTACTTCTTTCGCCTTCTCCTCTTCTTTATCCTTTTCTAGATTTTGATATTGTCTTTCTCTAACTTTATTTGTCTCTAAAATCATAGTTTCTAATCTATCAAGTGTTGTTTGGATTGGTTCTTGTTCTGTATCGATTAATAAAGAAGCAATATTTGCATCAAGTTCGGATATTCTATTTTGAAGGTCATATTTTTCAGTAATTTTCTGATCAAGTTCTTTTGTTACACAACTATTCTCTATTTCGTTGAAAGAACAGTTTGAATAAGAGAAAAAATGACTTTCTATTTCATTAATTTTCTGTTGTTGATATTCACAGAAATCTCTATTTTCATCCATCAAATGATCCGCATCGACCCCAGCCTCTAGAACCCAAATATCTTTTGAGTGATCCAGACTTGTTCTTTTAAATAATTTTTTCTTACCATCAACATCAAGTACACAAAACATACCTGGTTTAACGGTTTTATCATGTTCTCCATAAATTAATTTGTCATGGTCAATTTCAACATCGGATCTTTCATTATCTTTTTCCAAGTCTTTATAACTATTATAAATTTTAACAATTCTATTTTCAGGACATTTATTGCCATTATATATGATTTCACTTTTCATTCTATTAACCTCGCTTTCTATAATATATAGGTCTTGTTCAAGTTTTTGCTTTTTTTGTTGAATTTTTTCAATAATTTCTCTTGGTTCAAATTTGAATTTGTCTATAATATTTTTCACAATATTTCTAAAATAATATTCGCCTCTATCTACACGAGATTTTAACCATCTAAGACGAGTAGAATCCGAATCCTTTGATAAATTATAAAAAGGATATGGTCCATATAATTTCTCAACAAGTTTTAATGACTTATCAGAAACTAGATTTATTTCTACACGGGAAGGAGTAGGTGGATTTTTTATATGACGAATATAATTTCTATCATTTTTCTCTGCCTCTTTAATATCACGTGAAATATTATCTCTTAAAATTTTCATAATATCAACAAGTTGTGGGTAAATAAAATCATCAATACTAACATTATATTCATTAAATACGGTTTCTAATATATTGTAATTAAACTCTTCATATCTAGATTTCTTTCTTAAAACTTCAAGAACATTATTTGTTGATGGTATTATTTCCATTAAATATTTTCTTAATCTATAGTCGTTAATCGCGGTGTCTCCAGTTTCTCCAAAAAGAAATACTTTCATCTGATTATTTTCGGATGATTGGGTTGTTCTTGATGAAAGAGTAGTGTTTATAACATCAACTGAAGGGTCTTCTAGTTGAACTTTAAGAGTTTTGCTAGAAGAGCTTTCGGAATCATTATCTTCTGGCACGACAATAATAGAATTTGTTTCTGCTTCAAATTCTTGAATTGTTCCATTTAAAACAAGATTTGCGCCCTCAGTGCTAAAATTCATTAATACTGTATCACCTACATCAAAGTCTACTTTAAGATTTTCTACAATATTTTGATACTTAATTTTTGTAAATAACTCAAGGTGTGATGATTTGTTTGTGATTAGTGTTGAAAGCGGGACATTACTCATTTGATTGAGACTTAAGTAGTCTTTCGGTAATTTAACAAAACCGACGATACTTATGTCATCATTTTTAAGAACATTATGATTAGGTAAATTAGTTGCTTCTAATTTTAATTTATTATATGAAATAGGTGAACGTGTGAATCCGTTTCTAAAAACTCTAGTATCTGACTGTAATCGTGTAAGTAGATTACTATCAGTTTTTCCAACTCTATATGGCAAAAGCATATCGTGAAGACGTGATATTTCTTCATTATATGAATAATTAAATCTACCTGGTCCTTTACGATAACTATTACGTAAATTGATGGATCTAACTACTTTATCAGAGTTATCTACACCTACAAATTTTCCTTCTTCAGGATTAAATTCAGATAAACTACCATTAAGTAATTCAACGTAATCTTTTTCAACAATATCGTAAAGTTCTTTAATATCATCTACAATAGGAAGAATGTGTGACTTATCGAATTCAAGTTTCATTAATTTTTCTAAATTTGGTTTAGAGTCAAGTTTTTTTATTTTTAGATTAAGTTTGAAAATATTTGTGGGATCAATTTCATCTTTAGAAACATCACGCTTTAAGTTTATACAATTTTTAACAAGGGTTTGTGCTCTTTTAATATAAGTCCTATTTGTGCGATATTTTTCAGGGACCATTTTCATAATTTCATTAAAAAGGTCTTCTGACTGGTCTTTTTCATTAGAAATAACCTTTTCTTCAGGAATAATCTCTTCATCATTTATTTGAACTTCTTGATCTACATCTATTATAATATCTTCGTCATCTAAAATGATTTCACTACTTGGTAAATCACTTGTATTATTTGACTCAGGAGGCACATCAACTGGGACTTCTTCTTCTACAGGAGGTGCTTCGTCTTCTACAGGAGGTGCTTCGTCTTCTACAGGAGGTGCTTCGTTTTCTACAGGAGGCGCGTCTTCTTCTACAGGAGGTGCTTCTTCATCTCCTTCATCATTTGTATTTACATCCTCTGGTGATAATTCTTCAGGGTCTACAGATTCAGGTGATAATTCTTCAGGATCAATACTACTTTCATTAGAATTTGTAGGTTCAGGTTCTGGTTCAGGTTCTGGTTCAGGGTTGCCATCTTCTTCTCCTGGTAAAGTATTCATATCTTCTTCTCCTGGTAAGGCATTACTACCTCCACTTTGAGAATATGAATTATTTTTAATTGTTTCATCTTCCATGTCAAGAAACGGGTCTTCTATATCATCAAGTGAAAATGTGTCTATACTTAAGTCACTCATGAATTATAAAATTATAATATATTTTTTTTTTAATTTATACCTCGCTGATTTATTGGACTATAAAATTAAATTTAAACAAGTATATATTTATCTAAAGAGTATAGGTATGATTTAAAATATAAAAATTGATTTAAAGATGACATATATAAATTATGTATCAACCACAAACACCACACTCTCGATTTAACTTCTTATCCTATTACTTTCAAAATGCATTACCTTTCATGTTTAGATAACGTAACTACATTTGAAGAAGCCAAAACTATTCTTCAAGCAAAAGGATTAATTATTAAATCCTATGAAACCCGGGAAGGGTCAACGACATTTTATCCTGAATTATATATTGTAAAATATAACAAATCAACATGCGATATGACTGATTTAGATGTTCAGAAATGCCGCGGATTAGTTCTCTCAAAGAAAGATAACAGTGTTGTATGCACAGTGCCATCAAAGTCAGTATCCGATAATGACTTTATTCAAAATTTTAGTAATTCACCCGATAATTATAGTGTTCAAGATTTCATTGATGGAACAATGATTAATGTATTTAACTTTGATGGTCAAACATATCTTTCCACACGTAGTTGTCTTAATGCCAAATGTAAATGGTTTGGTAAACAGACATTTGCGGATATGTTTCAGCAGTGTCTAGGAAAATCTCCTGAAAAACTAGACACACTAAATATGGATTATTGTTACTCATTTGTAATTCAACATCCAGATAACACAATTGTCAAGCAATATCTTGTGCCAGATCTAGTTCTCACAATGGTATCAAAAGTTGAATCTGATGGAAGTATTAGATTCTTTAATGTTCACAATTTTGTTAGAGATAATAATCTTGATTTCCGTGTTCCGACAGAATTCAATTTCAAGAGAATTGAAGACGTGTATGGATATGTAAACTCCCTAGGAGATACTGACCAAGGAGTAGTAGTTCTAAAAAACACAGACGAAAATACCCATGTTAGAACTAAGGTTAGGAATTCAAGATATTCTGATGTTCGGCAACTCAGAGGTTCAACAAATAATAAGATGTATCTCTTCTTTGAACTTAGAAAGCAGGGGAATGGCGCTTATGAAAACTATCTTCAATACTTCGAGGATGATAGGGACCTATTTGATCAGTTCCGCGATAAACTTTACAAGTTTACACAGCGTCTATTTCAGAATTATCTAGATTGTTTTGTAAATAAGAATGCTGAAGGTGAACCAGTGAGTCAGCACAAAAATATTGATTTTGAGTTGAAACCTTTGGTAGCAGAACTTCATTCGCAATATTACAATACACGTCAGCGAACGACAAAGAATACAGTAATTCAGTTTCTACACCGCATGGATATTCCAAGACTACTCTTTGTTCTCAATTATAAGGCACCAATGAAGTTGGAAAATCCGGAACAGACACCGGAAAATTCAACTGAGAATTAATTTAACTTTATTTTAAAAATTTTCTGAATAAATATAATTTTATTTTTTTATTTTAATGAAAAAGAGTTTAAAACGAAATAGTTTAAAACGAAAAAGAAAAAGTGTTAAAAAGAAATTAAAAGGAGGTGGATTAGTTGAAGAAATAAAAAAGACTAAACTATTAAGAAATTATAAGGAACAAATTATCAAATATATTGACGCTGGAACTTTAACCGAAAAAAATGATACTTTATTAAAAACTATAACAAACAAAATAAGAAAAACCGGGCAAGTTTATGATTTTATTTTTGACACTATAAATAACACACAAGTAAGAAATTCTGATGTAATAATTTGGAGTCATGGAACAAAAAATAAATTAGAACCGTTAACAGCAGGTAAGCGAGGAATACACGCTTATATACAAAAAAATGGTGAAAATATTAATTTATTAGGATTAGTTTTAAATATCAGCAGTTGAATAAAGTTTGTTAAATTCTCCAATCAAGTAAGATGTAGTCTTATCGAATGCTTCTTTTACAGTGTTAATATCGTCATCATTAAAGTTAACACGAATCTTAATTTTCTTCTCGAGAGGATGAGGGTTCATATAACCTACAAAAGCGCCTTTATTTAATTTATTGAGGTATGTTTGAAGTAAAAATCCTAGTGTATGATTTTCATTTTCAATTGTAATGTCAAAACCTTTCATTACTGAACTAGATTCACGAATACTTATAGAAGAGTCCTTTGAATCAAGTGCTTTTTCCAAATTTTTGTTAAATTCAGTAATCTTCTTTACTAAATTTTTACACGCTCTCTTAAAAATTTCTCCAGGAGGTATTACTCCTATTGTTTCTATTGAGAAATCAAACATATTAGGTTCTCCATTTTCATCTATATGGAAGAATCTTTCAGACTCTTCAATATCAAATCTTCTAGCAAGAACCTTAAGTTCGTCTGCGCTTGGTGTTTCAGGTAATGTCTTTACCATTTCTTCAAAAGCTATCTGTGCCTTAGAAGAATCCTTTTTATTTGTAAATACAATACCAGAAACTGGTGAGAATCTACTATTGTCTTTTCCTATTCCTTTTGAACACTTTCCTTCTACATTTACTTCCTCTCCTTCGCCAGTAGGGTTATTCTTTAATGTAATAATAAGAATATTATCTCCAGTTACATCACTAGGAGGAAAGAATTTAACGGTATCTTCTTCTTTACCAGTTTCAATATTCATTACTTTAAAATCAGCAGTAGTAACATTCATCAAATTATTTGTAGTATTTTGTTTCTTTAGAATAAATTTGTAACTATCAGGATTAAATCCATCAACATCAAGCACATTTACTGGGATTTGTCCAAGACGATGTAGAAGAAATTCATTATGAAGAGAACTGGTATTCTTAATAACGGTCAAATCTGAATTTTCATAGTCATCGATATTAAAACTTACGGTTTCTACTTCACTCAATATAGTTCTACGAATAGCGTTAACAAAAGAACTATTACATCCAGATACACTGAAATTTAGTGTGTCTTTGTCTGGGGATTCTATGTCTGTAATTGAAATCATGATATTATTGTATAATAATCATATAGATTATTTTAAATCAATTTTTTATAATTTTGATAAATTAATCAATCTTCCGGTTAACTAAAGTGGTAGGTTAGAATTTTAAAAAAAAATTATATTTTATTTGTAAAAATGAAAAAAGACATTTTATTCTATAGTAATTTTTGTACCTACTGTAAGGAAGTTATAAATAATATATCTAATACACCTCTTAATGAAAACATGCTTTTTGTTTGTGTAGACGACGATAATATTCAATTACCACCTTTCATTACTTCTGTTCCAACAATTTATTTGATTAACGACAAAAAAATTGTTGTTGATGAAGCAATTAGTGATTGGATTAAAGAAAGACTATCAACTCAGGCCCCACAAACACAAAGCGATGAGATTCAAGCATATTTTGGGTCATCAGGTGATAGTTATGGATTAAATTTTTCTTCAATAGATAATACCGATGAAAAACCGTTTGTAAGTTCATTCACATTTTTAGGGGATGATAACGGAAGCACTATGGCCGCAAATAATGACCAAAGACAACAGGGAAGAAATACAAATGAATTTGATTCACAACTTGAGAGACTTCAACAAGCTAGGAACCAAGAATTTCAAGGCGTAAAAAGAACTTAGATTATTTACAAGAAATAATTTGAAAAAAAATTATTTAAAGTATATTACTTAAATAATAAATATAATGGCCACCTACTTGACCGCATTTAATAACCTAATTTTTAAGTTTACAGATGACCTTATAGAAACATTTCCTGAAGAAAATGATTTTAAGGTGTATAAACGTGCTCTTACTATTTTAAAGTCAGCAAATGCTAAAAAGATGTGTGTTATTTTTAAAAGTTATTCACAGATTTATAGAGAAAAAATATTGAATAAGGATGAAACATTTTTTTTAGTAAATGATTATGCCGAAATTAAAGAAGCAAATGATGATGAGAATACAGTTGAACAGGTAATTAATAAATTAAAAAAGTATTGGGGTGAATTAAGTGAAGATAATAAACAAAAAATCTGGAAATACTTAGAAACGTTAATTAAATTATCAGATTTAATAATGTAACACCATAATTCTTTACTTTTATTTAACAATTGTTAGTGCGTAAAAATTAATCTTTTTTTTTATTTAATCTATGATATAGTAGAAATGGTTCAAACTAATATTGAATACTTTAACTCCAATCTTAAAAGATTTGTATTAGATATAATTAAAATTTTTCCAGACTTAGAAGAAGAATTACGTGAATATTATGGAATTATTTTAACTGAAGAGTCAAGCAACGAAGACAAATTCATTAAAAGATATATGCGAAAATTAGGCGACAAAAAGGAAATGATTTCACAAAAGAATAATGAATTATTTAATGAGTCTATACATATATTAAAAAGTGTAGACTTTAAGGAATTGATGTCAAACGAAAAAATTACAGAGTCAATAAGAGATACTATTTGGGACTATATTCAAACTCTATTTGTAATTGGAGAAACTATAGTAAGTGATAGTAATTCAATTCAAAAATTAGTGGAAAATTTCAAGAAAATGCGCGAAACAGATGGAGACATGGAAAATGTAGCAGAAGGATCTAATGAAGAGCAGGATGAACAAGTATTAGAAATGCTAAAAAATCTATCCGAAAAAACAAAAGAATCTCAAAATACACCAGAACTAAATGAAGAATTAATTAATAATGGTTTAATAGGTAATTTGGCAAAAGAGTTGGCCGATGATATTAACTTAGATGAATTTAATTTAAATATTGATGAAAATTCAGAAAATGTAAACGACGTATTTTCAAATTTAATTTCAGGCGACAATCCAATGAAATTTATGAATTTAATCCAAAATGTTGGACAAAAAATTCAAACTAAATTAAGCGATGGTGGATTAGACCAAAGTAAACTTGTCGACGAGGCTCAGCAAATGATGGGAATGCTTGGAAATAATAATCCTTTATTTGAAAACTTACTAGGTAAAGCAAAGCAAAATGCCAACACACAACCTCAACAACAATCAAATTCAAGTAATCCTACCCGTGATAGATTAAGAAAGAAACTGGAACAAAGGAAAAATGCTAAAAAATAAATTCTAATTTAATTATATATGGACAATACACTTATAAATTCTAGTGTTAATAATTCTCAAAAATATATTCAAAGTCTAAGAGACTATATTGCTACAGAAAGAAGTTCTCGTGGGCATCAAGATATATGGTTTAATGATATAGCCGTTCTTTTTGATCCAGCATTTATATTTGAAATAATTCCAACATCGGCAATGACTATGGGTGAAAAGATAAACGCTTTAACAAGGTTTGCCTTTTACTTATCAATGTTATTAACCCTTTTTAAACAAAATTATATATACGTATATGTATTTTTAGTTCCAGTAATTATTACATACATAGTATTTATTTTTTCTCCAAATTCACGAGAATTTTTTAAAGACGCAACAAATTTAAAAGATAATTCAATAAATAATGAAAAAAACGATGATAATTTGACAAAAATAATGGAGGATGCCTTAGGAGAGTGTCAAAAACCTAATTATAATAATCCTTTAATGAATATTTTACCAACTGATAATTTTGAAAAGAGAAAACCAGCATGTAATATATCTGACCCTGATATATCTATGACAGTTACAGATAAAATAGATAACACACTATCTGAACGACTTTATACCGATACTACTAATATTTATAATTCTAGAACAAATGAACGCGCATTTTATACAATGCCTATTTCAAGAATACCAAATGACCAAGGTTCATTCGCTAAGTGGTTATATCAGACCCCAGTTTCATGCGCTATTGCTGACTCTGGAGCATTAAAACAGGTTAGGGCATGCGCATTTAATAATAAATCATTGAAAGAATTGAGTGAAGATTTGAGAAAAATGACCGAACAGGAAAATAGTCAACCGTCAGTTACAAATGCTGTTTAATTTATTTATTGTATTTATTTAATGAAAAAAATAATTATAATAGTTATTTTTATTTTAATAATTATATTTAGTATTCTAATTCATAAACAAAATGAAAAATTTAAAACAAACCAAAATAGAAAACCAATTGTATTTTTACATATTCCTAAAAATGCTGGTTCTTCAATACAAAATATGTATAAATCTTCTATAGAATACCGTGATCACTATGAATGTGTTCCTAAAAAAGATGAAATTAATTTTGCCGTAATAAGACATCCAATAACAAGATTACAATCTATATTTGGTCATATAAAAGATAAAACTGTGAATAATAAATCCTATGATTTACGTAAATTTAATACATTAGGAGATTTAGCAAATGCTTATTACAATATTCACAATCCAAATCATAAAAAGGCAAAACAACTATTAGAATGGAATATAGATAAATTAAAAAGTTATAGAGATAATGGTTGTTCCGAAAATAAAAGTTGTATTCATTGGTGTCCACAGCATTTGTTTGTAAAGGATAATGAAGATGGTGGAAAAGTAGATTATTTTCTAAAATTTGAAAATTTAAAACAAGATTTAAAAAAGTTAGCTGAACTAAATATATTAATTGATAAACCATTAGAACGAATTAATAGCACACCAAATAATTTTAAAATACATACAAATATTACCCCATTGTGTAAAAAATTAGTTAACGATATATATGGAGAGGATTTAAAATTATGGCAAAATGCTGGATTAAATTAATTAGAATGATAATTAAATTTAACACAAAAAAAAAATATATTTTAATTTTATATATGAAACTTAATCAGTATAGTGAATTTACACCAGGTGTTCCAGATAAATACTCCGAAAACAGAACTCGCAACTTATCTAGTTTAAAGACTCAGCAAAATTGTTCTAGATTAAACCAAAAGTTTGTTATCGACGAACAAGCTGGATTAAATGATGATGTATGCCATAACAATGGTAAAAATTTACAGAGCGATTCAGTAAATGATTACATGCTTAGTAACTTTGCCGATTGTGATTGTGACATCAAAAACGTATTAAAGGTTTCAACTGACAATAGAGGTTTAACAGTTAAGGATGGATATGGTATTTCAGAATGTAATGTAGACTCCGAAAGTGGATTAAGAATTGGAACAGTTAAACGTCACCACAAGGTTGATCAGCAACTTTTCCCACGTCCTTTCGCAACTACACCTTTTATTCAGAGAGGTGAAGTAAAACCAGACTTAGAAAGCAAACTTATCTCATCTCTTCAAACTATTAGACACAAGCAAATGCAAAATGTTTCAGTTGAAGATAATATCTTTACTCCTCTTAATTCAAATTTAGCGGCTACCATCCAGGACCCAATTCATATTATTCAAGAACAAGTTAATAGAACATGGGTAAGAGGAGGGGTTCCATCCAGACAGAGTGTTAAGGATGCCGATTATTTTGCCAATAGTGGTGATAACAATAAAATTAAGGCAATGCTTAGAAACTCTAAAAGATATTTGTAATTCTTTTTGTTTATTTACTATTTTTAATTTCAAAAAAATATATTATTATAATATATAATGAGTTCAAATCGATTAATGTATGATACATGTGAATATCAAACAAGACTTAACGAAAGTTCTAATACTTTAAACTACACTTTAAACCCAATGAGAAATGAAAACTGTAACAAATGTAGAATGGAACTTGGAACTGTTGGAGGAACAAATGTCAGTCACATTAAGGGTAATCTTGTAGACCTCGAAACAGATCTTTTAGGAATTACTCGCAAAGCATCTCTTTGCCCTACACAGAAGTTCACTTCAGCCTGCGCTAGTGGTAATATGGCTAACTGCCAACCAGAAAATATTGTTATCAGGGGTGAAAACTGTGGTAGTAACCGTGTTATCGACACTACACCACTTCATCTTAAATCATGTAATATGATTCGTTACAAACCAACACCTATGCCCCCAAAACCCGATTATTCAAATTGCTTTAATTAAATTTGTTTTTAAAAATTTTATCACGTTATATTAATGAGATATACAAAATCAAAAAAGAGAAATGTAAAAATATCGAGACGTAAAAATAATAGAAAACAATTGCGTTCAAAAAAACGAGCACAAAAAGGTGGCGGGCCTCTTAATTCTATTATGTCTATGGTTCCTTTTATGCCAAAATTATCTAATAGTAATAATTCATCTGAAGTAAATTACGAACAACAGAATAACATTAATAATCAAAATAGTCAAAATGTTTTGGTAGGAGCACTTTGTAACCAATTTGTTAAAAATAATATTAAAGGAAATAATGCTACAACTTATGATGGTGTTTTAGATAATCTTTGTTCTAATCAACAAGTGGGTTTACCAGCCAGAATAAATACAGTATATAGTTCAAATAGCGTTAATTCTCAAAATAATAACAATAATATCAATAATGCTGTTCAACAGAGGCAACCTAAACAAGAAGACGATTTTCAAGTGCCATCATTTTTAAGTGGTGTTAAAAGTTTCGCAAAGGTTTATTCTAGTCCTTTAAGAATGGGAATGAACGCTATTAAAGGTTTTGCAACAAAAAAACAGGCAGTCGAAAATGATACTACACCAGAAAAGCGCTCTAAAAAATCAAAGAAAAAAAAGAAATCTAAAAAGAAGAAAAAAAAACATGTATCGGATTCATTAGAAGAACAGATTAAACGAGCAGAACAAGAAATACTTGAAGAAAGAAAAGATAAAACAAAAATAGTAGAGTCTATTAAAAAAGGACTAGGAGATAATAATAACTTTGAAGTTTCTAAATTAGTAAAAAAAAAATAATTAATTTTTTTTGGGTTAAGATTTTATTTATTTAATAATATATTTATGAGCGATTTTAAGGATAATTCATCTTTATATAAGATTCCAGTTGATAGAAAACTTATTGGTATCATTGGGTTGAAAAATTCAGGGAAAGATACAGTGGGGGACTATTTAGTATCAGAATTTAGTTTTACTAAATATGCTTTTGCTCACCCTGTAAAACAAGTTTGTAAAACTCTTTTTTCTTTATCTGATGAACAACTTGAGGATAGGGTTTTAAAAGAAAAAGTAGATACACGGTGGGGTATTTCTCCTAGAGAAATGTTTCAGCGTGTTGGAACCGATTTTGGTCAATTTGCTATATTCAAGATATTTCCAGAATTAAAGAAAAAATTAAAATATAGAGAATTATGGGTAAACATTTTTGAACAGTGGTTAAAAGAAAATTCTAATTTAGATATTGTTGTTACCGATGTCAGATTTAAACACGAAGCTAAAAAAATTAAAGATATGGGTGGTCATATAATTAAAATTAATAGAGATACTGGAATGGTAGATAGTCATATTTCTGAAAGTGAATTAAATCAAATAAGTAAAGATTTAATTGATTTTGAAATAGATAATAATTATAAATTAGTAGATTTATATTCACAAATTGATAAAATAATTTACTTACCTTTTTAAAAAAAGATTAAAATAATTATCTTTTGATAATATATATGAGTTTCAATAGATTAGACTATGATACTTGTGCTTACAAGCAAGAACTTTCAGAATCAATTGGACCTGGAGAATATCAACTTGGAACCCCACACATTTCATGCCAAGACTGTTTCTCCCGTGATCCTCAATTAGTTTTACAGAGAGCCGGGGCCAGTGTTGCCAAAAACGTTCCAATGGTTGATGTAGACTCGGAATTAATGAATATTACTCGCAAATTAAGTAATTGTAGTGGAGATGAATTTATTCCTCAGTTTAACGAAAGAGGTGAAATTGATAATTCACTTGAACAAACCCACTTTAAAGATTGTGGTATTCCTACTATTGAAAATACTCGTCTTAGCAATCCATCATGTAATTTAAGAGGTACTGGATGGAATAGATGGGAATGGTTATGCGACAATCCTCAGGAACGTGTTCTCATGCCTTTCGATACAAATATTTCAAATCGTTTAGTAGTAAAAGATAATCACCGTCCAGTTATTCCAAAACTTATTGATCAAACATCTATGTTACCATCTCCATCAAATGAACCAATTAAGGTAAATATTGCTATGGCCCCAGCCACACCAATTGACCCTGTTCAACAAAGTTTAACTACATCAAACGACATTAGACAGTTTTAAATTAAAAATAATTTTATTTAATTAATTCATTTAAATACCTTACTATAGTAATTTATAGTAATAGTTATCATTCAAATGTCTGAAAAATATTATATTTCAAGTGATATTTATTTTGATTTAGATAAAAAATGTTTTTTTAAAGATTTAGATGAAGATATATGTTTAAAAATAAATAATACAAATTTTGAGGTGGAATTTGAGGATTATGGTTGGAGTGAACTTGGTTTCCTTTGGAATATAGAGTTAGGCGACCAATTTATGTTATTAGATTGTGGTGCTAATGGTGATTGCCTTTTTCATTGTCTATCAGAGGCAATAAATCTAGATAATATTTGTAGAGGAGATATATCTAACTTATTTGATGTACAAACCCTAAGAACTAAAGCATCTAATGAATTTACTAGCGAAAATTTTGATTTGATTCTTCAAAACTATAAAATAGAGAAAGAAGTTGGAGAATTTCAGGGAGATTGGGATCCAGAGTCTATAAATTCAATAGAAGAACTTCAAAATGAATTATGTAAAACTGGAAATAATTTCTGGGGGGATCACATTATTATCCAATTACTTTCTCAATCTATAAAGAAAAATATTATTGTTTTAAATGGCGATGAGGAGTTTGAAAAGTTAACATATAACACTGTAGAAACACCGGGATCTAAAGGATATATAATTATATATTTTGAGAATAATTGTCACTATAAACTTGTAGGAAAATTTAACGGTAAAAAGATAGTATCTGTTTTTCCGAAAATACCTGATAATCTATTAACATTAGAAAACTAACACTCATTTTGAGTTCGCTTAATTTTTGTTTAAAAAATATATTAAATACTAAAATGAATCCAGATATGATGAATTCAATGTTGGGAATGCTTAACAATCCTGAGACTATGAGTAAAATGACCGAAATGATGCAGAATCCACAAGTCCAATCAATGTTAAATAATCCAGAAATGATGCAAAATATGATGAGTATGTTTGGAATTCCTGATATGAGAAATAGTGAAGGTGTTTCAGACGAGGTTGCGTCAGAACTAAAGGAAAAATACGAACAGTTGGAAACGGCTGAAAAAGAATTAGAAGAATTGAAACCTAATTTTAATCCAGAAGATATAGTAATTTTACAGGGATTAAAAACTGAGAAATACAACACTAAAAGAGGTATTATACAATCATATAATGCCGAAAAGGAACGATATGTTGTGTTACTTGATGAAGAAGACATAAGAATTATGGTTAGAGAGGAAAATATTATGGAAGAACCAGTTCAAGAAGATGCATCGGTAGAAGTTGATTCTTCAGAAAGTATTATACAAATTGACTAATTTATTTATTAATAACTTTTTAATAACGCAATTATCTTCACCGATATTATTTTATGTATTTATTTTAATGGTTAAAACCCAAAAAATTAAAAAAAGATT
>MDTB01027542.1_pt1 | contig 20057 bp, 18 predicted proteins | sample 811161 | NCBI WGS metagenome assembly MDTB01 (sample SAMN05326650, study PRJNA326480) | marine metagenome | isolation source: seawater | place: Mediterranean Sea | collected 2009 | reverse complement strand
TTTTCATGCCATTGTTCTTATTACTTTTTATAATGGCAGGAGTGGAGGGGCTCGAACCCCCAGCCCCCGGTTTTGGAGACCCATGTTTGTATAGTGATAAATAAATCATTTTAATAACTTAACTGGCAAAGACCGGCGTGTGTGTCAGTTTGTGTGTCAGCTTGCAGTTAATTTTGCGATTAACCTCTTACCAGACCGAATTGGCGGAATAATCAGGTCGATCCAACTTTTAAAAGAGAGTTTATTGGTTATGGCATGTGGCGGATTACACCAAAAAACCACCTCCACCCAAATTTAAAACTGAACCTGATGCATAAGCAAAATCACCAGAGATCAAGTTTAGAATTGGTTTAGCTATGTCCGAGGGTTCAGCCACCTCACCACATGCAATTGTTTTTTTAATCTGCTCTGCAGCATTTGAATCTGATAAATATGGCTCAGTCATATCAGTTTTTGTTACTCCAGGACGTACCGCAAAAACATCTATATTGCTTTTTGCTAACTCTTTTGCTGCGCCAATGGTAAACGCATCAACTGCACCTTTGCTCGCTGCATAAATAGTTTTTCCTGAACGACCGCCAATGGTCGATGCTAAAGATGATATATTCACGATTGAATACCTTTTGTTATTTTTATAACGCTTTTCAGAATTTTGTTGCTCTAAAATCATAGAAACGTATGAATCGCAGCAATAAATCAGACCTAAAGCATTCACATCAAAAACCTCATGAAGTTTTGAATATTCAAAACATCCAATTGACATTGGCTTATTATTTATACCTGCTGAAGCGACCAACGCATCTGGCACTCCAAATTCTTTTTCAACTGATTCAAAAAAATATTTAATGCTTTCCGGACTTCTTACGTCAAGCGGGAACGCCTTTGCAACACCGTTAGCTTGACTAACTAATTCAGTCGCAGAATTCTCATGGTTTTTGTAACTTATCACCACATTCCAATTCAACTCCATTGCCTTTAGAGTTACCGCCTTACCAATTCCTCTGTTTCCCCCTGTAATGACAACAGTTTTTTCTATCGACATGATTTTCACAACCTCTTTTTTTTCAACTGCTATATATACGTTATTGAAAAATTTACTTCTCAAATGTACTGAAATCTTTACAACCCAAGACAGTATCCCCCAAAACGAAAGACAAGCCGTATGGAAAATTTATAAAGACATTCCTTGCCCTCCGTTTACATCCAATGATACGCCGGTTACGAAGCCAGCTTCAGGTGAGGCCAAATATGCAATAGCAGCGGCAACATCCTCAACCTCACCATGACGGCGGACCGGTATGGATTTTAAAATCTCATCACGCTCTTTTTGAGATTGTCGTTCAGCCAGCAAACTCCTCACACGGGGTGTCAGAGTTGCGCCGGGGCAGACTGCATTACACGTTATTCCTGAGGGTCCAAATTCTTGCGCTAATTGCAAAGTAAATGCCTGCATAGCGCCTTTAGATGCGCCATAATTTGCTCCAGCAAAGAGGCTGCCGTAGCGACCAGCCTTAGAACCCATGTTTATAATTCTTCCGTATCCAGCCTTAATCATGTGGGGTAAAACAAGTCGCGTAACTTTAACACAGGCAGTAACGTTGATATCAAAAACTCTCTGCCAATCTTCATCAGTCTGTTGAAGAAACTTGAATGGGGTGTGAAGTGACCCACCAATGTTATTGACCAAAACGTCAATACGCCCTGCGCGCTCAAAGAGCTCCTCTAACGCGCTGGAAATGGCAGTGCCATCAGTTAAGTCAACAGCATAGAAATGCAATCTATGCATGTTTTGTCTTCCATGTTTTTCAACGCTTAAAATAGCTTCTTTATCTCGATCCCAGATCGTAACGTCTCCACCCTCATCCGCAAGCCGCAGCGCAACACCTAAGCCAAGGCCACTAGCCGCCGCGGTAATTAAAACAGACTGATTTTCAAAGCGGCGCATTATCAACTGCCTGATGATGGCTGGCGTTTGGATCTACTTTAGCATCAATTACTACAGGGCCACCCATTTGATGGGCTTCTTCAATTGCATCACGAATCTCATCTTTATGAAAAACTGTCATGCCTTTTGCTCCCATGCCTTCGGCAATTTTGGCAAAGTCTGTGTCAGGAAAATCAACAGCAATCCGTTTCTCACCCAGATTATCACGAACCATTCCCAGACCAGCATTATTTGATACTAAATAGACAGCTGAAATATCTTTCTCCACACAGGTACTCAAAATTTGCATCGTCATCATGAAACCCCCATCACCAATAAGAGAAGTAACACGCTTATTGGGATATACCATTTTTGCAGCCGCTGCAGCAGGTCCACCCCACCCCATTACACCGGTGCCACCTGGCACAAGTAACTGCTGAGGATAAGGCATACGAAGCCCAAATGTTGACCAGATCCGATTTGCTCCAGCATCAAGAACGAGAAGATCATCTGGACCTAAAATTGCCTGCGTAGCACTAACCAGGTCAGTGTGATGAACGGTCCCTTGCGCTGCGGGTAGATCAGGCAAATCATTATATTTTGTAAGAGCTTTTAGTTCAGCAATAGCCGAAATCCTGCTGTTACGTTGGTTAGTAGCAAGGCCAATTCCGTCTAACATAGGCAAAAAATCTCTAATATCAGCAGTTATTGCCTGATCCACTGGGTAGACCCAACCGACATTTCGAGGATCAACATCTACCTGAACTAACGTCTGTTCCCCAGGTTTAATTAAGCTTGGGTCACGAAACCGAGTATAGTCAGGCCCCATGCTGGCACCTAACATTATAACCAAATCCGCCGCTGCAACTGCCCTATTTGCGGTAGGTACACCCCAAGTGCCCAACATACCTACAGCCACCTCAGAAGTTTCTGCTATTACCCCTTTACCATTATAACTTGTTGCAACCGCGATACCTGCTTTTTCTGCTATTATTTGCAGTTCATGTCCTTTATTTGCAGCGACAACTCCATTGCCAGCGATAATAATCGGACGTTTTGAATTATCAATTGTTTCTGCAAGTGTCTCCAATGCCGGCCGGTCAGGTCGAGCGGGAGTATATTTTAAATATCCTTCAGTTTTATATAATTGAGGTTTTAAAGTCCCTTCAACCTCCTTGCGTATTATTGATGTCTTCATGCAAATTGCGGCTGGACCTGTGCGCGGCAGAGATGCGTGTTTCACTGCCATCTGTGTGCCAAAAATTGCTTCCTCTGGTGTGGTCGCATAGGTGGAATATTTGGTTATTGGTTTAAGTGAAGCCATGACATCGGCCCCTCCATAATCTCCTGTCATAGTCTGATAGACACCCTGTTGACCAAAGCCGTCATAATCAGATGTTTCGGTTAGAATAACCATTGGCGATCCAGAGAAATGAGCCTCAAGAATACCAATCCCGCCAATTGTGCTTATCCAAGGGCCCTGTCCCATAAGAACCGCTGGTTTCCCAGTTAACCGGCCTGTAACTTGTGCCATTACTGAAGCAATCCATTCACTTCGTGTAGAGATAATTTCAAATTCTTTTTTTCGTTCATAGAAAGAAGGAAGCGCCCAAGTTATTCCCAGACCTGGCAGTGTGAAGCCTTTATTCACGCCAGAATCGATAAGTGTATCAATGACAAGATCTATGGTTTTAGGCATGTTTTATCCGAGAAAAGTTTAAAAATTAGTTCGCATTGTGTCTTATTTACTTAATTTAATTCACTTGATTATTAGGTCATGTGCATTGCATCTGCAGGAGAAACAATAAGTCTGCGAGCATCTCGGGTTTGAACGCTGCTCTCAATATGAAACTCAAGTATTCGGCGCAGGAGATCCTGCTTAATTTCAGCACTGTCAGGGTCGTTCCAAAGATTTTTTGTCTCTTTTTCTTTACTCAAAAGATTAAAAAGTTGACCTTCATCGCTCCCCCAAAAATGAACTAATTTATGCGTTTGCGATCTCACCATGGTTAAATAGCTTGTGCCAGTCATGTTCACATCACCCGCCTGTTCACAAAAAACATGGCTTCGACCAACAAATTTTTCATTTTTTAGCGCTGGGTTAAGTGATATAGCCTCAAAGCTAGGGTTGGGCTCAACACCTGCCCACTCTAAAATAGTAGGGGCGAGATCAAAAAGCTGAACCATCTCCTTGATAGTTCTCCCACCTTTAAAACGGCCTGGAGCCGAGATAATAAGTGGCACATGCGTAACTTCTTCGTAGGGTGCCCACTTCTGACTCAAGCCATGATCCCCAAGGTTGTCACCATGATCTGAGGTGAAAATTATAATGGTATTTTCCATGTTGCCACGCTCTTCAAGCGCGTCTAATATCTTGCCTACCTGTATATCTATCATCTCAACATTAGCGTAATAATAAGCTCGCATTCGACGCAATTCTTCACTTGTTGGATTCAATTTCCAAGCCACGCTGTCATGGTCAACCTCCACGTCATGTTCACGTTTAGCAATCCAAGGGCCAGCGAGATCAGCTAATTCATGTTCGCTGACTTCAGGTACGGGAATATCTTTATCCAGATATTTTTTTGCTATCTCAGGAGTTGGATCATAAGGTGGATGTGGTCCAGGAAAACCTACAACAAGGAAAAGTGGCTGCTCAACGGGTTTTGTCCTAAGCCACCAACAAACGGTGTCTCCAATAAAATTATCTGAATGCAGCTTTGGCTTAAGATCCCAAGTAAAGGCACCAAGCCTATCCCGATAATCCTCTCTTTTCCGATAATCTTCACGCTGTTGCTTTCTTAGCCCATGACTAGCAAGTGCCTTGTCCCACTCATCAAAAAACCAACGTCCTTCCATGTACCTATCTTTATTTTCAACAACAAAACGTTCGTCAAACCCTGCTTTAGCATCGTAAGGAATAGTGTGCATTTTGCCAATGTTAACGCATTGATAGCCAGAACTTGAAAGATCGGAAACCCACGTTTTACTCCAAGGCTGACCATTAGCAAGTACACCGTTAGTATGCGGATAATAGCCAGTAAAAAGACTTGCACGACATGGCACACAAGAAGGAGCAGTTACATGACAATCACTAAAAGAAACACCCGTTGCCACAAGTCGATCTATATTCGGGGTATCCATGTGTGAGGCACCGAGCGCAGCAATGGTATCATAGCGTTGCTGATCGGTTATGATGAAAACAATATCAGGAGCAGAAGACATTCGAATCCTTTCAAATTTCTTTTTTTTGGGTCAGGTATTCAAAGAACGTTTTAACATTTGAGTTGTATGCTCAATCAGTTTAATTGAAGAATTTTGCGTGCTTCATCGGGTGTAGCAATTTGTCCACCCAAGCTCTCAACAATGCTAACGGCCTTTTCAACTAATTGCGCATTGTCGCGACAAAGTTCACCTTTTCGGATGTGAACCACATCTTCCATACCTATGCGAACATGACCGCCTAAGAGAAACGCCATTGCTAATGTCCTAAATGCAAATCGCCCCACACCAAAACCTGCCCATTCGCAGTCCCTAGGTAGACGCTTTACTAGATAGGACAGAGTTTCAAAGTCTGGTGCAGCACCCCAACGTATACCAAGAACTAGTTGGAAAAGCGCCGGTGACTGCAGGATACCCCGACTAATAAAATCATTGGCCATGTTCAAATCACCAGAATCAAAAATTTCAAGTTCTGGTTTGGTGCCGGCCGCATTTATTATATCAGCCATAATTTCGATATTGGGTGGAGTGTTAATAACCACTCTATTTCCATTCACCATAGTATTGAAATCGAGCGTGCAAATTTCTGGTTTCAATTGTTTGACATGCTCAACACGCAATTCAGGGCGGCAGAGTGTAGTGCCCTGTCCAGCAACGCGTGGTTCATCTTCGCTTGGGATAAAGCGCCCTCCCTCACCTGTTGTGAGATTTATTATTACGTCCGAGCCAGCATCACGAATACGGTCAACTACTTCCCGATAAAGATTAATATCCATGCTTCCTAAGTGGGTTTTTTTATCACGAACATGAACATGCACAATCCCCGCACCCTCTTTCCAAGCTCCAATGGCGGCATTGGATATTTCCTCAGGGGTAACAGGCAAATTTGGGTGTTGTTCACGTGTTGTGATGTTTCCAGTGACAGCGCAAGAAACAATAGTTTTTTTTTCCATATCGATTGACCTCAATTAGTTAATCATTTGCTGACATTACTCTTTGTTTGCCGAAACTCTGTGTAACCAGACCAAGTGACAATGAAAAAAGTAATTAGCATCAGCACAATTGCGACAGGGTGTTCTAGAGTGAAGAAAGCCAGAAAATTATTGTCCTTCAGAATTAGGCCTTGCCGGAGCGTTTCCTCTAGGATTGGCCCAAGCACCAAACCTATAATAACCGGTGCTGTTGGCACATTGCACATTCTCAGAAAGTAACCAAATACTCCAGCAAGCAAGGTAATAAATACGTCAAACATTTTACCGCTAACCCCATAAGAGCCAACAAGTGACAATATCATGACCATCGCCAATAAAACTTGTTCAGGCATTCTCAGTACTTTGGTAACGTATCGAGCACCAAAAGCACCAACAATCAACATTACAAGGTTGCAAATGATTAGGGCTATAAATGCAGCGTTCATTTCATTAGGGTTATTTTGAAACAACCGCACACCAGGTTCTATGCCTTGAATGATGAGTGCGGTCATTAACACAGCAGTTACTGGATCGCCTGGAATTCCAAGTGCTAACGTTGGAACAAGAGCACCTCCCGTCACAGCATTATTAGAAGTCTCAGATGCAATAAGTCCTTCCGGTTCACCTTTGCCAAAATTTTCTTTGAACCGGCCAACTCGCTTAGCTTCTGAATAGGAAATAAAAGACGCAGTAGCTGCTCCTGTCCCAGGCAATATTCCAATGAAAGTTCCTATCACAGCGCTTCTGACAATGGTTTTCCAACGTATGTACCACTCTCTTAGAGGTGCAACCTTAAAACCCGACGCGGTTGTTGAAAAATCAATTTGCCCTGCATTTGGATCTGAGAGTCGGGTGAATACTTCAGTTAGTGCGAAAAGACCTACCAGGACTGGAATGAGGCCAAGGCCGCCACTTAATTGGAAAATATCAAAATCAAACCTGACTGTTCCAGTCATTGGGTCAGTGCCAATAGTGGCCAAAAACAAACCAATTATACCAGCCAAGAGACCCTTCAGCATGCTGCCGCGTGACACACCAGCGATACATGTCAAAGCCATACAGATCAGTGCAAATGTTTCGATAGGGCCAAATTCTAGTGCAAATTGCGCCAACTGCGGCGCCGCAAATATCAGCACTATTGCAGAAAAAAGTCCGCCAACGGTCGATGCAATAGTTGACCAACCGATAGCGTAATCAGCTTTTCCTTGCTGGGTCATTGGAAATCCATCAAGCATCGTTGCGGCTGATTGCGGTGTCCCTGGGGTGTTGATAAGAATTGCTGAAAGAGACCCTCCGTAAACAGACGAGCAATAAATTGCTAGTACAAGTGCAATAGATGGCATAATGCCTAAACTGAAAGTAAAGGGCAGAGCGATAGTGATTGCGAGCACTGAGCCTAGCCCTGGGAGTGCGCCAACAATCAAACCAAAAACTACACCTCCCACGATGGCAAAAAATACTGCTGGTGAAGCAAGAAGTTCGAAAGCGGGGTAGAGGAATTCCATTTAGTTATTCCTAAAAACTTGAAAACCAGGGAGATGTAGGCAAATAAATTTTCAGAACTTCGGTAAAAATCCACCAAGTAGCTAATGGAAAAACAATAGTTACTGTGCCGATTATAAATGGTTTGCGATAGCCAAATAAAATCATGAAAGCACAAGCAAATGGCATTGACGCCATAAGAAACCCTACATGGCCTACTAAGAAAATATAGGCACCTGTAAGGATAAATGCGGTGAACAGCTTTCCCCATAGCGGATTTGCTTCCTTTGTATCTTTAATCAGAAGCGCACGCACAATCAAAATAACACATATGGCTGCCCAAAAAGAAAGGAGTATCTGGGGGAAAAAATTTGGACTGAACCCATAATCTTGCGCCTGAATATTGTTGTATTGAGGCTTGAGACTATGACGCCAAAGCAGAATATTTATTACCAGCATTGACGATAAAAAGATAATGTCGCGAAGACGACTACTCAATGACGCTCTCCAAAATTTAACTGAGGACTTATCCGCTCAATCTGAATTTGACTTATAAATCAGTTCCGGCAGGCTATCTATCGGCAAGCCTGCCAGAACATCATTTTCAATCTCTCTCATTTTGCAATGAGATTAGCTTTCTCCAGCAACTTGCGGTTTTGCTCAAAAACCACTGCCCCAAATTTATCTAGGTCATCTTGGCCCATCCATGCAGGCTTAAGCCTGAGATCAGCAAGCCTTTTCAGCGAGGTCTGGTCTTCAAGTGTCGCTTTTAGAGCAGAAGTAAGCTTGTCTTTCACATTCTGGGGGGTCCCCTTCGGCGCATACATAGCCAACCAATTTCCCATCACAGCGTCATAACCAAGCTCCTTCATTGTCGGGATATCTGGATATTCCGGTAGTCGTTCAGCTGACCAGGCTGCGAGTGCTGGTAGGTTATATTTTGGAGCTAAATGCGCTTGATCACTGAAGATATCAACTACGTCACCCATCAATGCTTTCATCACATTAACTGAACCCTTAAAAGGGACATGCTTCGATTTGATGCCAGCCAAGTCATCTAGAGCAATAATTGATATGTGAGGGAGTGTCCCAGCACCAGTCGATGCAAAACGAATTGAGCCTGGGTTTGCCTTAGCCGCCGCAACAATGTCTTCAACAGATTTGAGCTTAGAATTGGGCGCAGTCATCATCAACATCGGCGACATCATGATTCGTCCAATAGGGTCAAATGAATCAAGGTCATAAGGAATTTTTCGCAGATGCGGTTGCGTTGTAAGCGGGCCAGCTGGAGTGATTAGAACTGTGTAGCCATCAGGGCGGGAACTCGCCACCTCGGCAGTACCTATGGTACCAGCAGCGCCACTGACATTCTTTACAACGATATCTGTACCAAGTTCACGAGCAAAAGCGTCCTGAAGTGCGCGCGTCACGGTATCAGTTGCACCACCAGCTCCCCAAGCCACGACAATCTTAACGGGTTTATCTGGAAAACCTGCATTTGCAGGCATAGCAAAAAGCGCCAAGAATCCGAGTGCAAGCAGCGCTCCCCTCAAGATACTTAACAAACGGAATTTGATGTTTCTAAACATATTATCTCCTCCTCTCTAGCTTCGGATCATGATAATTGCAAAGCCATTCAACTGAACTAATGGGAACAGTGCTCATCCGAATTTTGTAACGGTTTTCATTCAAGCCTGACACAAAAAATAATGGTTTGCAAATACAATAATACCCAGCTTATTATTACAATTTTTCCGATATTGATTTTTTTAAAGAATTAAATTCTGTGAATTTGTAAGCGCTTACAAAATAATATTTCATAATTTACAGTTGCTCAGTCGTCACACGAGTGGTCTAATATGGGATGAAATTTCAAATCCATGTTTCTAGAAAATATACATAAGAGCGCAGAATGCCCTCTCGGATTCCTTTTCACGGATCAAAGACCCGCAGGAAAATAGGAGACACCAGAGTACGCATGTCTGAGGTCGCTCAGCTTGCGGGTGTCTCCTTAGCAACTGTATCAAGAGCAATTAATTCACCTGAAACAGTCTCATCAAAATTGCGAGCTAAAGTTGAGGAAGTTTCAAATCGCCTTGGATACTTGCCAAATCCAATTGCTGGAAGTCTTTCAGGGGCGCGTTCACCTCTAATTGGTGTAATTGTGCCAACTATGACCAATGCCTTCTTTTCCGTTACATTAGAGGCTTTGTATGAAGTTCTGGAACCTGCTGGATATCAATTGATGGTGGGATTTCATGAATATGACATGGCTCGCGAAGAAGCTATTGTTGCTGCGTATTCAGCTTGGCGCCCAGCAGCTTTAGTTGTCACAGGGGTTAATCATACTCGCAAAACGATATCTATGTTATCCTCCCTTGATTGTCCTGTTATCGAAATGTGGGACATTGACGGACGCCCGATAGACACATTGATAGGTTTTTCAAATTATGACGCTGGCAAGGCAGCAGCTGCTCATTTGATTGAAATTGGCCGCCATAATCTTGTTTGTGTCAAACTTGAAAAAATTGATGACCCTAGAGCAAATGCCCGTGCCAGAGGTTTTTGTGAAGAAGCTGCCAAGAACCCTTCAACGACCGTCAAACAATTTTATGCTGCAGACCGGAGTGTAGGGGATGGATCAAAGGTAATGAAATCAATACTAGGAGAGTTTCCGGGCGTTAACGGTATCTTTTGCATAGGTGATGCTCCTGCCATGGGGGTGCTCTTTGAAGCTCAGCGTCAAGGGATTAGAGTGCCGAATGACATAGCCATTGTTGGCTTTGGCGATTTGGAAGCATCTGCACATGTTACACCTGCATTGACAACTGTGAGGCCTCCACACGATCAAATTGGGAAGACTGTGGCAATGCACCTGCTAGATCGTTTTAACAGAACAAATAGCAGTGGTGAGGTTGTCGACCTAGGCTTTCAACTGATAATGCGAGGTAGCACAAAGTGATTCTTGAAGGGCAAAAAGATTATAGAAAGCCTAGAAAAAATTCGATAAAAAAAGTTGCTGTTATTGGCGCTGGAACAATGGGTCACGCTCTTGCTCTTGTGCATGCAATTGGTGGATGTGAAGTAGATTTATATGACACCAACCCACGCGCCCTTTCTCGTTCAAAAAAGCTAATATTAGCAGCCTGCGAAACGCTCGTTCAAGCAGGAGTTCATGAAAAAACAGAACTCAGAGCGGCAAAAGCTCGCATTTATCCACGTAACAAACTTTCTGTTGCTGTTGCTGATGCTGACTTGATAGTAGAAGCGGTTGTCGAGCGAGCAGATGTAAAAAAGCAAGTGTTTAGTGAAATTGGCTTATATGTGAATAAAAACACCATAATTGCCAGTAACACATCCTATTTAGATGTATTTCGTTTACTTCCTCCGGGCTTAAGTATCCAAACTCTGATAGCCCACTGGTACACTCCGCCTTACATAATCGATCTTGTCGATATAGCACCCGGCCCTGAAACAAACCCTAAAAATGTCGAAGAGGTTCGCATCCTCTATGAGCAATTTGGGAAAGCGCCCTTAATTTTCGACAAACTCATTCAAGGATACATTGCAAACCGCTTACAGAGCGCGCTTAATTTAGAGTGCCTGCATATAATAGATGAAGGATGGGCTGAGGCAAAAGATATTGATTTTTCAATCAAACACGGTCTTGCAACCCGGCTAGCTGTTTTGGGGCATATGCGTAAAATGGACTTCACTGGATTAGAAATGGTGCGCAACGCACTTGCTAGTCGCGCTTACTCACCACCAAAACTAACGGGTAAAAGCCCAACATTAGAAAGACTCATTGAAGCTGGAAAGAAGGGTGTTATGAGCGGCGCTGGTCACTACGAATATGGAGATGTGTCAGCAGAAGAATTATTCAAAGATAGGGATCTGAGACTTCTTAAAATGAAAAAAGCGATTCAAAATATTGGGGAGAAATAGATTTGATTTCTGCAGATTTAAGTGGTCGCCGCATAATAGTTACCGGTGGTGCATCAGGCATAGGGCTTGCTGCTGTAGAGATCATGGCCAAAATGGGCGCAAAAGTTGCATTAAACTATCTGCCAAATGATGAAACTGGCTCCATGCGTGTTGCTGAATTTAATGCAGCAGGACTTGAGGTGATTGGAGCACCTGGCAATGTTGGCATAGCCGGTGAAGCAGAGGCTATGATTAATGCAGCAATCACTCAACTTGATGGCCTCGACTATCTGATAAACAACGCAGGCACGCCTGGAACTCCAGAACCAATTGCCCCCGCTAACCTCGATGCAATGACCGAGGAATTTTGGCAGATGCTCCTGAATGTGAATTTAATTGGCCCCTTCCGTTGCGCGCATGCTGCTGCCGATGCTCTAAAACAAAGTAAAGGATCAATTGTAAATACGGCATCAATTGCAGGCGTTGGAAAACAAGGTAGTAGTATTGCATATTCAGCAACAAAAACTGGACTGGTTAGCCTAACCAGAAGTCTAGCGCGCGCACTCGCACCTGAAGTAAGAGTAAATGCAGTTGCGCCAGGTCAGGTGAAAACACCATGGACAGAAAATTGGCCTGAAGAGCGGAAGCAGTTAGCCCGTGACCAATCGGTACTGAAGCGGCGCTGCTCCCCTGAAGAAATTGCTTTTGGGATGCTGTACTTGTGTGCAGGCAATACTATGGTAACAGGACATACACTAGTGATTGACGGCGGTATGACACTCTAAAATCTAAAAAGTATTTTTTGCTCTAACATCAAGGAACCTCGTTATGAGTATGGACAATAATCTCAAAAAAATGCTGCTTAAAACGACAGGTAAGCCAACAGTAGGATCATGGTTCATGAGTGGTTCCGAGCACTTAGCAGAAGCCTATGGACTATGCGGATTTGATTTTCTAGTTGTCGATATGGAACACTCCCCTATAGATATACCCCAAGCTACGAATATTTTGCGAGCCATTGCCACTACCCCAAGTGAGGCTGCTCTTCGAGTTCCATGGAATGATAAAGTTTACATCAAGAGAGCTTTAGATGCAGGTACTCAAACTTTAATTTTACCCTATATTGAGAGTGTTTCAGAAGCTCGAGAGGCTGTTGCAGCTTCTCGCTACCCCACCGATGGCATCCGTGGTGTTGCAGCTGTCCATCGTGCTTCAAGATTTGGCACTACACCAAATTATTTAAAGAACGCTAACCAGCAACTCTGCCTGATTTTGCAATTAGAGACCGAAAGGGCAATTGAACAACTAGAAGATATCGCCGCTATCGATGGCGTCGATGTGATTTTCATCGGACCAGCCGATCTTGCTGCAAATATGGGATATTTAGGGCATATAGATAATGCAAATGTCCAAGCAAAAATAAAAGAAGCAGCCGAACGAGCGAAAGCTATTGGAATACCAGCAGGCGCGTTAGCACCAACGCCTGAAATATCTAGAAAATTTCTTGATTACGGATTTACCTATATAGCAATGGGAACTGATATTGGTAATACCATGGCGAGCGGAAAATTGATGTTACAAGAACTTAACAGACTTTCCAAATAATAGAAAAGAAAATATTGGGGGATAAAAGTTATGCTTGTTAGCCAAACGAATACTGGTAGGCAACCTGCTATAAGGCTTAATAAGAATGATAATGTGCTAATTGCTAGACACGACATTATAGCTGGAGAGTATTTGATAGAGGAAGATATTAAAATATCTCAACATGTTCCAGCAGGCTATAAGCTCGCAGCAAAACTAATTAAAAAGGGCGAGCCGGTAAGAAAATATAATGTGACGATTGGTGTTGCATCAGAGGACATCACACCAGGAGCTCTTGTCCACACTCATAATACAACTTTTCAGGAAACCGACCGAAGCTATAAACACGCAACTGAATTTCGTCCAGTTGAAAAACTTCCAATGGAAGAGCGTGCCAGTTTTCAGGGCATTGTTCGTGAAGATGGGCGTGTTGGGACGCGAAATTATATTGGCATCTGTTCAACGGTTAATTGTTCAGCCACCGCAGTCAAGATGATTGCTGCTTGGTTTACAAAAGAAAAGCTTGCTGAATGGCCAAATATCGATGGTGTTGTAGCTTTCTCTCATGACCTTGGATGTGGCATGGAAATGACTGGCGAACCAATGAGTCTTTTGCGTCGAACTATCGCCGGTTACGCAAAACATGCAAACATTGCTGCAACCCTGATCGTTGGTCTGGGTTGTGAACGAAATCAAATAGAAGATTTAATGAAAAATGAGGGGCTCCAACAGGGTCCAAAATTATATACTCTCACTATGCAAGAAGTAGGAGGAACTCGAAAAACTATTGAAGCCGGAATTTGTGCAGTGAAAACGATATTACCAGAAGCTAATAATATTCGTAGACAGACAGTTGATGCAAGCCATTTAACAGTTGGCCTTCAGTGTGGTGGCTCAGATGGCTTTTCCTCTATAACGGCAAATCCTGCACTCGGGAGGGCTGTTGATATCCTTATCCAAAATGGTGGCACCGGCATCCTATCCGAAACTCCAGAAATCTATGGAGTTGAACATACATTAACGCGGCGAGCTGTTTCAGTTGAAGTGGGAGAAAAACTAATTGAGAGAGTTGATTGGTGGAAAAATGAATATTCTGTTGGCCGTGATGTTCAAATAAATGGTCGCGTATCACCGGGCAACTCGAAAGGTGGACTAATTAATATAACAGAAAAATCTCTTGGTTCCTCTATGAAGGGTGGTACAGGGCCATTGATGGAAGTGTACAAATATGCCGAACCTGTCATGGAAAAAGGTTTCGTTTTTATGGACACGCCAGGCTATGACCCCGTTTCAGTAACCGGGCAGGTTGCGGGTGGCGCTAATCTAATTGCGTTCACAACTGGTCGCGGCTCCATGTTTGGCTCAAAACCAACGCCTTGCCTAAAGCTTGCAACCAACTCTCCTATGTTTTGGCACCTTGAGGAAGACATGGATCTAAACTGCGGAGAAATCATTGATGGAACTAAGACTTTGGAAGAAATGGGCCAAGCTATATTCGCGTTGTTTCTATCAACAGCATCAGGACAGCCCACAAAAAGTGAAATTCTTGGCATTGGAGATAACGAGTTCGTTCCATGGTCCATAGGCATTGTTGGCTAAAAGATGGCCTTAAACTTTGCCATAGAGAGACCTGTAATGCTCAATAGTAAGTCTCGCTCCATCTTTGAGAGACACTCTAGGCCAGTCACCAATAATTTCAATTAAAGCTGAATTGTCCAGCGCAATTTCGGGTGCTGCCCGCATATTGTCGGAAGCTGTAACACGCGCATTAGGCACGCAAGAGTAAATAGCCTCTAATACATCGTCCACAGAACTTTTTTTAGTTGTAAGGTCTGCCACTTTCGCGCCATCCCAGCTGGCTTCAGAAGCTAGGAAGAAAATGTCTGCAACCTCACTTATATATTCCATGCAACTTATAGTCTTAAATGGAATTATATAATCTTCGTCAAGGGCAGCTGCTCGCATTGCTTTACTTATGGCCGAAGTTTCTCCATCATCGCGACCTACCCCATAAACAATGGAGGGTCGCAGTCCTAAGCTTGGAAGCCCATTCTCTTCATTGAATATCCGAGCTACTTCCTCACCTGTCTTTTTGAAGACCCCATATAGGTTTCCCGGCGCATTTGCTAATCCACGCGGCTTAGCTGCCGCAGAACTCGTATATATAATCCTTTTAACTCCAACGTCTCGAGCAGCTTCAAATATATTTATTTGACCTATAACATTAACTTGGCCACACATAACTGGGTTTGCTCTGCATGCTGGAATCTGCAGAGCAGCCAGGTGTATAATTGTCTCGGGCTTAATTTTGTTGATGAGTTTCTGAACATCTTTTGTATTGGAAATATCACAGGAATAAAAATCAACAGAAGCATATTCTTCATTTTGCAAAACTTGTTTTAAACGCGAAGCGTTTGGGTTTTGGTCCAAAGCCGCGACATGTCGAGAAGCCTTAATTAATCTTGCAACAACCCAAGACCCAATGAACCCCGTCGCACCTGTAACCAAAATTGGGCTAGAATGCTTTTTCATCTCTTCTTCCCAAGCTGTCTTTTTGAAAAATTGGATATTTGAAATTAGTATTCTCGCTGCCAATTGTTACAAGCAAAAAATTGAAATTCAATTTAAAAAAATACAATCTTAGATTACTACTTTTAATAATTTATTTTTGCATTGAGGATTAAGAAAATGACAGATACTAAAGGGTGTTGTTTTCCCAGAAGAACACCAGCCCTAAAGGCGTCTTATAAGCCTCACTACTCGACAAAGCGGCTCTCAGAAAAATTTGAGACTGTCAAAATACCTGCTGCTAAAAGTCCAATTCTTGGAACTGCGGAGCCACAAATCATAGATGATGGTGAAAAACTACGCAAATCTCATCGCATCAAATCTTTCCGTATAACTTCTACGGCAATCACCAATGCTGAATTTGCCATGTTCGCTGACGAGACGGGGTACGTTACGGAAGCAGAACGCTTAGGTTGGTCTTTTGTTTTCTGGTCAGATATCCCTACCAATATTGCAGTTTCGCAAGGCGTTGTTGGTATGGAATGGTGGCGCAGAATAAAAGGGGCAAATTGGAGAGACATTAACGGTCCTGGGACTCGCAACCTCTGCTGGCACCCATCGCACCCGGTTGTTCAAGTATCTTGGAATGATGCGGCTGCTTTTGCTTTGTGGGCTGGGGGAAGGTTGCCAACGGAGACTGAATGGGAACATGCTGCGAGGGGCGGCCTTGGAGACGTGCCTTACCCTTGGGGTTTCATGGAGCCAAACGATATCGATTATCAGCCATGTAATATCTGGCAAGGAGAATTTCCAAACACCAATACCGCTGCAGACGGATTTAAAGCTACCGCTCCAGCACTTTCATTCAATCCAAATAACTACGGGCTATATAATACAGTAGGAAACGTATGGGAGTGGACTGCAAGCACATATCGTATTAGATCGCTTAAAAAAACCGCTAAGGAGCGTGAGCATTTAATGGCAGGGCACAAAGTCTCTAAGGGAGGCTCTTTTCTTTGTCATCAAAGCTACTGCTGGCGATACAGAATAGCCGCAAGATTGGGTAATTCTCCAGATACCTCTACCCCACATATGGGTTTTAGGCTTGCTTTTTAGTGAGGCTATCCATGTACTTGTAAACAATGGCATTCAGTGTTTTATATTAGCAATAAGTGTTTCATGCCATTCTTTTGAGGCATTTATCAAAAAAGTTTGAAGCCTCTTGATGACCAAATCCCTAATTTTCAAGTGTGTAAGGGTTTGTTGTCAGAATTAATTTTGAATATCAAAATTTCAAAAATGCTCTGCAGAGAGGTGAAATCAAAATCACAGACATACCAAATGAACTTTTTGGCGATGCAAAGGCTACGGACAAGGTCAACTGGATTGAGAGAGAATACAAAAGTAAGAAAAATCTATCTGACAAAAATGAGTGGCTTTTTTGATGTGTCAGTTTTTGTGTCAGTCAGACAAGCAAAATCTGCAAAATTGGAATAATCTGACTGACACATCAGTTTTTTATCCCTTAAGGGAAATACAAGTAATATACTGATTTTACTTGTATAAATTGGCAGGAGTGGAGGGGCTCGAACCCCCAGCCCCCGGTTTTGGAGAACGGTTGGATAACCTATCCTGATTCAACACATTAAACACATTATGCAAATACAAGGGCTTACAAGTCTGCCGACTACGGTATAGTCAACACATTCCAGCCCATGTTTGCATGTTCGTACCATTTTTCGTACCTGAAAAACTTGACTACTCACCCTCAGATTACTGATATTCAGAGAGACAAACTTGCACTTACTCATGAAACGCTCGTCAATTTTAGTTTTTCTATAAAGCCTGTTAAAAAATGATTAAAAATTATGGAAACACTTTTGTTAAATGGCGTGAAAGTTCGCTAGATGTATGGGCAGAATTTACTGAACATAAATTTGTAAACGGTCTAAAGAACGGAACGTTGGAGGATGAGGCTTTTCTGCGTTACTTGCGTCAAGATTACATTTTTCTGTTGAATTTCTCGCGTGCTTGGGCGCTTGCCATAGTCAAGACTGATAATTTGCAAGAAATGAGGATGGCAGCAAACCTCGTCAACGCATTATTGAATGAGGAATTACAGCTTCATGTGAAAATTTGTCAAGAAAAAGGAATAAGCGAAGACGAGCTTCAAAAGACAGCGGAACTTCCAGAGAACATGGCATACACAAGATATGTTTTAGAGGCAGGATTCTCTGGTAGTTTTCTGGATCTCATGGCCTCCCTTGCGCCTTGCGTTATGGGTTATGGAGAAATTGGCGCAAAATTGAAAGAAGAGAAAACTAGTGAAAAGTACTCTGAGTGGATAAATACATACTCCGGTTGTGATTATCAAAATTTGTGTTCTGAACTTGGTAAGGTAATTGATAATGCTCTAAAAAGTCGTATAGGAGACAATTACGAGCAAAGCGAGCAATGGAAAAAACTAATCAAGCATTTTAGGCAAGCTACAATATTGGAATGTAAGTTTTGGGAAATGGGATTACACGGCGAATGAACCATTTCACTTACTTCTTTGGATATAAATCCAGTCTCACGTAAAGATTGTGATTGAAAAGGTTGAGTAGAATCCCCTTCAATTATGGACTGCCTACAGGCAGTCCTTTTTATTTAACTGGGCGCTCTCTGACCATCTGTTTCATAGAACTATCTATTGGCTCTACTTGATGGGATATAAAACTAATATTTTTTGAAGAAGCCGTCTCTCTGGTGGCTGTTCTTTAACACATAGATAGCTCTTTTAACTCATCTGAAGGAAATTCAGCAGTGACTTGCAAGTTTTTTCAGGCTGTTCTTGTTGGACCCAATGGCCAGCATCTGCAATGAGCTCAAATAATCTCATATCTGTAAAGACATTGCCGTTCATCCGCTCAGCAACCCCAGGGCGCTGAAAAACTCCCCAGTCACTTGCACCTGAAATAAAGCATGATGGTATGTCAATAGTTTTGCCTGAAAAAAGCTGTAATTGTTTTTGATCAAAATGAGTGGTGCTGCGACGATACCAGTTTAGCCCCCCTTGAAATCCATTACGGATATATTCCTGTGTGTAAACAGCTAGCTCATCCTCCGTTAACCAGTGATTATTTTGGATATCAACATCACTAGGCATTACCTTTGCCACAGTTTCAGGCATTGTTTCGTGCAGTTCCATAATATAATATGTTGGCATTTTCTCCAGTTCAGTGGCCGTCCATGCGTTGAGACGGAAAGGCTTGTTCTCCTTCCAGTCTGCACTCTTGTGATGAAAATAAGCGCGCAGAAAATCATGAATTCCCTGATCACAGCCTGACATATCTTCATTCGCCTGTCTTGTTGAATAATAAGAATAATAGTGTTTTCTAGGCCGCTTAAGTATCCGAAGTTGTTCGTCGATATGAGACGTTTGACGGAGACCGCTTTCATAAGCTGCTCCGGGTTCAAGCAGTTTTGGAGCGCCATCAAAAGGTGCGCTCATGAGCACACAACGTGAAAATATATCAGGCCGGATAAGTGCGCACCACGCTGCAATTGATGCCCCGTAATCATGACCGACAACTCCGGCTATTCGGTCATAGCCAAGAGCATTTATTAAGCCAAGTGCATCACGTACGGCGTTAAAAATCGTAAAAGGTCCCAAATCATCATCAAAATTTACAGGCCCCCATCCAATTGTTCTGCCATATCCTCTAAGGTCTGGTGCAATAACATGATAGCCTGAATCGGCAAGAAGAGGCATAACCTTTCGCCAACTAAACGCAATTTCTGGAAATCCGTGAAAAAGTAGAAGTGCAGGGCGTCCAAAAGTTTCGTATCCTGCCTCTAGAATATGCATTTCTAACCCATTACTATTATCAACAAAACGAGAGCGAACATTACGCGGAAGAATTGAGGAATCGTATGGAATTTTTAAGGTCATAAAACGCCCAAGAATAGTCTTTGGTGAAATCTAAACCCAAGAATCTCTTTTTATTTGTTTTCTGTCAAATTATTGCATCAAATATGATAATCCTAAAGAGATAGAGTGTGCCTAAAAAAAATCCCACTGAGAAATTTATTGCTGGGTCTCCTTTCATGAGTCAGCACAGTTATGGCAAAGCTATTGATGTTGTAAAAATAAATGGTGTTCCAATATCGGACGAGTGGGAGCAAGCGACTGCAACGGCTTGTAAGCATTTTAACAATGTATTGGGTCCAGGGTCAGATAAAGCTCACGTTAACCATTTGCATTTAGATAGTGGTTTTGGTCGTCCTTGCTGGACAAGAGACAAATTGAAATTCTAGCTGATATATTTAGCAGACTTTACGAATAGAGTACGATTAAGGCAGGAAAAATAAATAAACGTGACATCATGCCGTTACCGGAAGAGAACAAGAGGCTTGCGGTAAGGTGGCACGATGCCACGCTTCCTCCCTTAAGCAAGACT
>MDTB01148647.1_pt1 | contig 20058 bp, 11 predicted proteins | sample 811161 | NCBI WGS metagenome assembly MDTB01 (sample SAMN05326650, study PRJNA326480) | marine metagenome | isolation source: seawater | place: Mediterranean Sea | collected 2009 | reverse complement strand
GTGCTTCCAACAATGCTTATGTTTGATCCAGCAGTGAGTGTGTCTTGTTTAGTGGCAAGGCCAGAAGTAACAGAAGAACTTGTTGCAAGGCCAGAAATGTCTGGTAACTGAGAATGGTTTGCCAGTTTTACCCACGCACCAGCGTGTGCGAAATAACCCGCACCCGTAGCATGAACATGGGCGAAAGTACCGTGGTATGTGGTTGCAGATGGAAGGTCTGCCTCAGTTGCAAACATAGATCCATCAATATGAGATTTTTCGATGACTGAAGACAATCCAGAAATGAATACATCTTTATTGCCAGTTGTAAAATTAACTGCATTTCCAGAATTACTGCTTGCCTGAACAGTTGTACGAGCTAAAGTATTTGAAGTGTACGTGCCAAGACCACACTCCCAATCGGTAGCATCAGCAATAACGTAATGAGTAGTATCATTATCAGAGAGGGCAGAAGCAAAGGATTGAAAGCCAGTAACAGCTCCAGCCAAAGTAACAGTGCCTGTACCCGTTGTCGCAGTCGTTTCTTTAACCCTGTCAGCAAGCTTAAACGCCAATGATCTTTATCTCCCCGTTCATGTGGGTATGCACTCCACAGTGATAATGAAGAGTTGAGGGAAAATCATGCATAATTTCTATGGATACTGTACCCGAATCTGTTCCGTTACCCGTAACCCCATCAGTCCAAGCATTTGCCGCCACCGTTGAAGCAGTCGCTTGCTGACGGATGGTGATATAAAAGGGGTGTCCACTTGCGTCGATGTTAAAGTAGTACTTGAATCCCGGTAATAGTAACAATTTGGGTTGGAAATCGTTGACAGTCCCGTAACCGTTAAAGAGATATTTTGATAAGCCTTGTTCATCATCTAATGCCACCGTTACGTTAAATTGATTGGCAGGGACAAGCTCCACTGCCGTTTTCAAATTAGTCCAGTTTGCATCCATTTCTGTATGGGTGAGACTAGACCCCTTCACAGACCGAAGCGTTACGTTAACCATCTACCCCCCACAGCAGGCTGATCCCTGCTAATATTAGTTTTGGAAGGTTAAAGGAGTTGTTACTGAAACTGTAAAATCACCAGCATTAGAACTTACTGCTGAAGTAAAATCTAAAAACGCTATTAAAGGTGATTGTGCGTTACTTGCACCTACTGCATACAACACCGCCGCTGAAGCTGTCAATGTAGAAGATGACCAAGTTACCGGATCAAATGTAAATTTGATTGTATCGTTGGTGGTATCTATAGTAATTGACTTGTTTGCAACAGTTGCACCGCCAGTAGCATAGTTGTCAGCGGCACTTATTTCAGAAGCTACAACATCATCCCAACGATTATGCGTATCTTTATTAACTGTATAACCGTTTACTAAGGCAAGCTTTACAGTGTTAGTTTCTAAATCAATGTCGCCTTTCATCATATCAGAAATGAAAGAATGAAATACCAATGAGGCCATGTGTAACTCCCAAAAAGTTAAACTGCTTCACTCCTTGAAAAGTTAATCTCCGATTCGTATATTAGCACAACTAATATGTATTGTTAATTAAATTGGTTATAAACTGGTACAAGCTCTGGTAAGTAATCAGCTCCCTCTGAACCTAACCTATAGGCTGATTGTACTGTTGGTCCCAACGGACCAAGTGCCATAGGTAATCCGTAATCAGGAGCGTTAAAAACACTACCGATAATTTCATACTTACCTCCACCACCAGCTCTAGCGTATATCTCACGCATGTACTCAGTACCGGTCATATAATCGGTGGGTGCTTGACCATCTTCATATTTAATAGCTTCTCTCACGCCAAGGGCAACTGCCGCCAGAGGCATTAAAGCAAGTCCGGCAACTGCTACTGGGATTGCTGACGGTGCTAACGGTTCACCATCTGCTCGTCTTTGGAAAAATTCTCTGGTAAGAGACTCAATGACTTTCTCATTAAAACTGTAGTAAAAACCTTTAAGCTGACCTAAGAGCATCCACCGTGGATCATTCATGTAAGTTGGCTTTTCAGCAGGGTTTGGTCTTAACTGGGATTCTTCAACAAAGCGCATCATGGCTTCACGTACTTTAATTCCATCTGGAGTATTGTAGTCCATACCGTTTTCATACCAGCTTCTTACTTCTTCTCCATTCACTCCAAGTTCATCAAGATACCGAATACCTCTTTGTGTCCTGTTGAATGCATGGGTAAGGATAAACTCTCTTGCAAAACTGGTGGCTACAACTCTTGTTGTCTTTGTCCACAAATCCAATCCAATTGCTTTGAAAAAGAAACTGGACGCTTTGCGTGAAGCAGGTGTCATAAACTCTGAACCATAACCAGATATAATGGCTTCGGCTACAACATCATTTGTAACTGTACCCATCATTTCAGCAAACTCAAACATCTCTTTACGGGCATTAGGATTGTGCTTAAGCCCTTCACCTTCGATGTAATCGTAATTCATCAACTTCAAAATATGCCTTACGTTCATACCAAGACCACTCATTTCTCTGGAGCGAATTGCTGGCATCATTATGTCAGGGAGAGAAGCAAGCGTTGCAAACATCAATGTTGCCATAAACTGAAGTGTCATTAACCATGACTGCACCTTGTTCCAGTTACTATCAACCTTGTGTCCCAACTGACCAAGCATACCGGCGGTTATTTTTGTTGCGGCATCTTTATCTTGTTCTGGTATATCGTTGAGTGCATCTTGAAGTTTAGCATCAGAACGCCAAGTCCCATTTGCATCTGGAGCACCAAACACCCTATTAAACTCAGTAGAGTGTGTAGCTTCTCTTATATATTTGTAAACTGAACTTACCGGATCATGTGCAACATTTGCATTACGCATATCGTTATATGTGATATTAGTCCATACCCTTGCTTGATCAGCAGAGGCTGACATACCACCAGGATCAGGATTTTGTAGATTAGCATCCAATCCCGCACGTAGCTTAATAACTGCATTAAATGCATCTTCATCTGTTGGATACATCTCAGGATGTTTTGCACGGAGCAGTTCAACAAGTCTTCCAGCATTACCTTCGTCTTTAAGTTTTTCAGCATCAAAACTGTGAGGAAAATAATTGCTTCTCTCATTAAAATTGGGTTTTGCACCCGACTGATATGCTGATATTTTATTAAAATAATTATTCAGTCTTAAAGCGTAAGGTCTTATGTCATCAGTAAGGTCCAGCCTGTTTGATCCGTTCTCTCTCCAAAGCGCATACGCATCTAAAATTTGTGTCTGTTGTTCAGCATCTTTACCTTTAAATATAGTGGCAAAATCACCAGACCACTTCTGAAATTGCAAAGTGGAACGATTGATGTAACCGGGACGTTCACTGGAACTAGAGCGTTTGAAAATCCGCTGGCGTAACCGTCTACCGGCTGGACCTAAAGCGTCTAGCTGATCGGCAGAGCTAAAAAATAATCGACCGGCAAAACTGCTGATACCCGCATTTGTAATATCGTTAATAACTTTTTGTCGCTTTACTCGGTCTTGGCGGTTTTCTGAAGAAGACGCTTCCATAAACTGTCGATGAGAAGAATATGTTTGAAGATTAACGTATTCAAACCTATCACCGTTTGGAGTAAGAGCTGGATTTAACAGCTTCTCCATTGCGTTAGTGTAACCACTTTCAGAAATTTCACCCTCAGCTTTCCTTCTTTCTAAAGCTTCAATACGCCTGTTGCGTTCATCTCTTAAGTCTCTAAGGTTAGCAATATCTTTTATATTTCTAGTGTAAGCACTTTCATCCTGATATCGACCGGCAATCTCACCAAGCCAATTATTAAATATCTCTGTATTACCGTAAGTACGTTTGCTCCCAACCGTTTTTTTCCACGCCTTCCAAATTTCTTGCATCTCTTTATACGTTCGTTCTTTCAAACGTAGCTCATTGGCGTAACTAGGATCAGCCTGCACCTTGTCTTCTAATTTATCTCTTGCGGCTTTTACTTCTTCACCAGCTTCTTTTAAAGACTTCTGCATAGAGTATGCGGCTACTCTATCAGCGAACCATTCTTCTAAAGCAAGATTAAAGTTGTCCATTTTGTGACCGTAAATGGAAGCATGCCGATATTTAGTCCACTCTCGCCAAGTATCATTTTCCCAATACGTAGCCGCTTCATCACGCATCCTTGCTTGCTCAGAAGTTGGATTGGGTAAAACTTTTAATGCGATATAATTATCCAGGGCTTGTAAAGCTTTACGAGCTTCTACTTCTTTTTGTTGCCCTGCCACCAACGGCTGTTCAGCAAATACTACGCTTTGAAAATTTGGGTTACGGGCAAATTTTGATGCTGGTACGCCCTTGGCAAAATTGTCGAGATACCACTGATTGTTAGGATCTTCGTAAAACTTATTGAGCAATACCCTTTTATCAGCCTGTGCAAAATTACGCACCCTATGATGGAAAAATTGGTGGCCTATTTCATGTGAGAGCACCCATGCCATTTTTGAAAACGCTTTTGTACTATCGACAACACCATCGGCTTTTGTGTTCAGACTACTATCATGTAAAAGTGCTCTGGTATTTAAAAATATGACGCCGTAATCTTTATTGCCTCCCAATATATGGGAACTCCCCTTTATATGCATACTCGTATCAATTTCATTTACCAGTTGATCACGGACATCCTCATCCATCCTGATGTTGTATCTGCCATTTGTTTTTGAAATGAGCTGGTCGAAACCATCACTGTCAATAATAAGTATGTTTTGTTTAACAATGCCTAAATTATCAGTTAGCTGTTTAATAACTTTATTTATCGTGGGACGTAACTGTGAGGTATGAACCTTTGGTCTGTTTTGCTGGGAAGTTTGATTTATTCTGTTTTGTAAAAGAGTATTAGTACCGTGTGCTTCACCTCTTTTTGCTTGCTCAAGAATTGTTAATTCCTGACCTTTTGCCCAATGTTTTCCAAGTAATCCGGACACCGAAGTAGCATTATAAGATGCTTTAGAAAAATCCTTATCATAAGTTTTTGAAGCTTTGTAAATTTCATTTTCTTTCTCTTCTCTGTCAATGCTACCCTGTCTTATCAGTGATTTTATTCTGGTTTTTGCCCTTGTCCAAGCCTCAGAATCTTCAGGTTTTCCAGTAATCGGTTCTTTACCAATAGCAATGCTTACTATCTTATCTTCAGTAGAATTTATATCTCCTTTAACCCTTTGTGCATCTTTACTTATTCGTTTAACTTTTTGTACCGCAGTATGTACTTTGTTCCCGTATAATTTTTGATTAGCCTTCAGAGATAACTGTAAATCTTCTAGTAACTCAACACTCTTGTCTTGGTTAGCTTGTTCAATTTGAGCCTCCAAGTTTTCAATTTCTTTTCGATATTCTTGAGCTTCAGAAATTGATCGTGAATCACCATCTAACTGCGAATATTTTGTTGTTTGAAAATAAAGATACGGTCTATCGGGATCGAAGACAGTCTGCCTATCAATGTCTTGTAACGGACTTTTAAAGGTTTCAAAATATGGCGTTCTTGAATCACCGGGTAATTTTTCACCACCACGTTGTTCAAATTTCTTCTGATCAGATATCAGATCATAAAATGCACCCTTACCTAAAAATTTTATATTCGATCTAATCTTTCCTATTTCCCGTAACACTCTTTTTGAATTAGCAATGCTAATAACTCTGGAGAAATTAGAAAACGGTACAACCTTTGATGCCGTTAGTTCATCAGCACGTAATTGGTCATCTTTTTGTACTGGTTCTCCTATTTCTCGTCGTCTATCTTCACCATAATTAACATCTATACCATACGTAGATTCGGGAGGTTGAGGTGAACGCCCTTGTGTACCGGTAGAGGATTGATTGAAAACTGGCATTGGGTTTTGCATGATTAGTTTAGGTTGCCCTATCAATCTCACAAGGTTTTCCAATCTGTCTGAAAACTGTTGCGCTGATTCCGTATTCGGATCAAAAGCTTGAAATAACTTAAGCCTGATTGTATCTTCCCTGGCTTTTAATTCTTCCGGTGATAGTGTTTGCGTAGATATTTGATCAGCTTTTGTCTCTTCATTTACCAATTTTTCAATAGCTTTTTCAACTCTATCCGCAAATTGTTCTGGCGTTTCATTGTTGGGATCATACGGTGTAACAGGTGCTGACGGTGCAATTCTTTGGATGTTAATCTGACTGGTCGTTGCAGTTTGATTCTGACTTTCTCTGTTGGCTTGCACTCTCGCATTATAAGCCGCATCGGATTCGTCTTCTCTCTGAATAACAAAGTTTTCACCAAGCATAATCCCTACGATGGCATCAATAGGGTCATCGTATTGACCATCTGCACTTTCTTGTTTACGAGAAGCTAAACTTTCCCAAGCTTTAACTGCTTCAGCATACGCAAGCCCATCCACTCCGCCAAATGCTTCGTAATCCTGTGGATCAGGATACAGCTCATCAATCGATGAAAATATGCTGGTATAGTCGGGTTTTAACTGCCCTTCAGTTACTGGTATTTCCCTATTTCCAGAACGAAATACTTTATTTTCAGATTCTGATGGATGAATCATTTGACCAGTATCAGGATTAAAAACCTGCATATCAGGAAGCAATTCATAACCATGTATAGAAAGAAACACAAGCGATTCAGCTAAACCAATCTGTTTTAATTCAGCTTCGGTAAATGTATCTCTACCGTAATCTTCACGCAAATTTTGATTATTAAACAGGGCATAGCCTTCACGATACAGTGTTTCCAAATCCATAACTGTTAACCGACCATCTTTTACGAACCCAGCTACGTATGGAAGTCCTTTTGCCGCACTGTCTGTTATTTCTCCTCGACCAGCCTGACTGTTTAATTCTTTTTCGTGATTAGCAATCGACCCTCTTGCCCTAACACCCATACGTTTAATACGCACAATTTCTGGATCTGTATTAATTCTATTGTTTATTTCTGAATCGGATGTAGTTTCAGTTGACGCTTGATCTATAATTTGTTGTTTCCGAATTTCAAAATTAGATCGTGCTCTCGCTAAAGCCGCTTTTTCTTCGCCCAGTGTGTACCTGAGAAGATTCGTGTTTGCTATATCGGACAACTGATCATTTATAATTCTTGCATGAGTAGCGGCACGGGTTTTCTTTCCCTTACCACCCGGAAGATTTCTATAACCAGTAGCTCTCCCAATGATCCTGTCTATTGCTGGCTGATGAAATAACTCGGTTTCTTCTGATATGTAAAAACCAACTTTTAATCCTTTTGATTTTTGATTGCGTTCTGCCTTTATAGCAATAATGTTTTTTAATACCCTTGCTATACGAGCATTATAAGATTCTTTTAATACACCGTTTTGTCGTGACGAACCATCACCAGTAAACCGATCCCATAACGACAATCTATTCCTTAAGTTTGTAACATCATCTTGTAAACTTTTTATACGTTGGCTTCTTTCCTTAAAATTGAACGGTTGGGCGTCACTCTTATCAAACTTACGACTAAGTTGATCTTCCTGACTTTGTAAAGTGCGTACTTGTCCAAGAAGTTTATTATATGACTCCTCACCTGCCCTTCTTTCAACTTGTTTTTGAGTTCTTCTAAGTTGCCTCAGCTCCCGCATTTTTAGTATTTTATCTTTGGCTTCAATTTCTTTTCTTATAGACGATAATTTTTGTTTACCAGTAGCAAACTGACTAGGAGTAATTTGACCAGGTAATCGCTTGCGTAACAACCTCATATCTTTTAGCGATTCACCAAGTCGAACTATTTCTTTTTCTTTTGCTTCAAGTTCATCTTTTACTGCTTTGTATTCAGTATCACTTGGAGGAGCTGGTCTTTGAGCCTCAAACAATGGAATGTTAAAAGCTTGCCTCGCTTTTGGATCATTCTGTCTTCTAAGGTGTTCAGCTTTTCTTTTTCGTAATTTTTCTAAAGTTGCTTCAGCTTCAGTTAATTTATCGTTTGTTGACTGCCCTTCGTTAACAATAGAAAACCTATCTTTTATTTCGGTTTCTAATTGTGTAAGTTGAGCTTCTGCATCCAGCCTCTCTTGCGATCCCATAGGCGATTCATCGATCTGCCTCTTTAGTTTTGTGTACTCAGAATCAGATCGCAAACGATCTTGTACTAATTCATTTAGATCCGTTTCTGCCTTATCACGATCTAAGTAAGGTTTTAAAGATGCAACATCAGATTCTGCATCAGAATTTGCACGGTCGATAGAACTGGGTAACGATTTATTAAACCCGTAAATACGCTTTGAACCAGATATTTCCCCCATACCTTGGTTCCAATTCATTGTTGATCCGCTTGGTGAAAATTCACCGGGGATCTCTTCTGTCTCAAATGTCGTAAAAACATCAGAAGCTTCTTCTTTATTAAAATCAGAAGAACTTAAATTAGCGTATCGATCCTCCCCAAATATCTCATTCTTAACATCACTCGACAACAAGTTAGCAGTCGGTAATCTTTCTTTCGTATTTAAGCCAAGCATGTACTGGGCTTTTTTCAAATCTTTAATGACCCCATTGCCATCAAGATACTGACGGGCTAATGCTAGATTTGCTTTGAACTTATCGCCATCAAAAAATTTAATAGCTTCAGGCATTGACTTAAATGCGGGTATTTCTTTCCAATTATTCCTTGTACCGTAAAACTTGCCATTATCACTAAAACTCTCTTCATCACGGCTTTGTCTAAGTGATGTATTAAAAAAATCTTGTCGATTGCTTATTGCTTCCAATTCTTCTACGGTAAGGTCATCTAAACTCCAGCCCATATTATAGAGTTCAAGCTCGGTGTATTCACTGATTTTTTTACCCCGAAGCATGTAATCAGGACTGGTAATTGCTATTTCATTGTTAAATTGAGCGTTAAGCTGGGCCTCTAAATCTGGATTATCACTCCCCTCGTAAGCATTTATTATGTCAGCATTTTGTTGTTTAGCTTGATTAACTTCGGATTTTAAATCTTCATCAGTGTCTTTTGACACATTAGCCATAACAACTTCCGGAGAAGTTTCTTTGTTAAAGGTAAGAACGTCGTGAAGAAAAATATCATCAAACTTATCAGGTGACGGTAAAGCCATCGCCCCACCCGAACCACCTTTAGGAGCTGGTAATAACGGAACACCGCTACCATCGGTTGAAGGTGGTGGCGGTAATTTTCCCTGTGGTGGAGGTAGAGCTAACATATCTGCTACCTGATCACCGTCTTCTGCGCCTCTCCTAAAATTAGCCCAAAAATTGCTCAGGCCATCCATTGCATTACGAACCCTGGTACTTGCAACCTCACCAGTTCCCCCTGCAATCCCACCAAGACCAAGCCCTGCAATTAAGCTTTCCAAACGCATTAGATTTTCAGCTTCACCGAAATATTCAAATTCACCATCAGGATTAGTAGTCATCGTTGCGTATAATTTTGCAAGCTGATTGACTTCGTTTTGCGCTAATTCTTGACCACCTTCCAGAAGTCCTTGTTTTACGCCGCCATGTATAAAACTCATCAGCGCACCGTGCGCTTTTTTCTGTGCCGCACCAGTAAGATTTCTCGACATTGAACTTAAAAGAGCAAGTTGCGGTACAAGGTTTAGAGCCGCAGACGCACCGCCAGCTACTGCGGAAGCTTCTGCACTTCCTGTATATGCATAAGTATCACCAGCCGCTTGAACGTACTCATTTAAAAAAGCACCGCCCATAGCAAAATTTCTAAACGTATTATCTTTTACAACATCTTTTGCTTTGTTCTTTAACTGTCGTTTTACAGCATTTGAACCAGCTCCTTGTACGAGCTTACCGATTACGCCCGCTGTTCCACCAGACATTATCGTACTGGCAATTTGTGGAGTAGTTTCTAAACCAACATTAGCAAGCCATTTTACCCAATCACCGGCAGAGCCATTATTTTCCCAAAGATCCTCAAAAGACTTTACATTATTAGCGGCACGGAAAACTTGGGCAATTCCCTCTTTATTTTGTGCTGATTCAGCATATTTTTGTGCGGCTTTATTATCACCAAACAGGCTGTTACCCATTGCCATAAAGTAATCGGAACCGGCATCCATGCCGATTGTTCCAGATCGTAAAGCGTTTCTTGAAAAAGAACTACTGCCTTGCAGACCCTCAGTTCCGTAAGTATTAAGGAATTTTTGTTGTAAAAAATCGTAAGTGGGCATTATTATTTTTGCAAGTTGTTAAGTTGACCAGAAGCGATCAACTCTAAAAACTGAGATTTAGTTCTTCCCTCTAGTAAATTATTATTACTAATATAATTAATAGCCATATTAGCCCATTGTTCGTTTGACGATGTATTGTTAAATACTCCACCAAGTTCCGAAACAGGATTTAGTTTTTTCATCTGATTAAATACGGCACTAAAAACCATAATATCCGTGCCGTCCATACTATTGCCTGCTATTTTTTGAAGTGGTTCCATTGCGTAATGCACAAACTGATCTACTGGTAAATCAGATATCCCCATAGCCAAATAAGTTGAAAGATTTGTATCTTGTAAGTTTTGACTTCCCCTTGTCAGCGACTTGATATTCTGGCGAATCTTCATTGGAAGTGGTAAGTATTTATCCATGAATAATCCAACTTTATCTTCTGGACTATCACCGCCAGCTTCGTACTGCGCTATAGCTTTCATACCATCAAGCACAGCGTTTATATGTTTGCTCTGCGCTACAGCATCGGTTGAAAATTTTCCAGTAGGCACATTCATAATTACGTTTTCAACCATGTCAATAAGTTGTTCTTCGCCCATTCCCCGTTGATCTGAAAAGAATCTATTGGAAGATTGGTTTATAGCGGCAAGAGTTTCATTAAGTTTTTGGCCTTCATTCTTAATTAACCGAGGCAATGTATCTAAGAAAAACGTTGTAGTATCTTTTCGCATTTCTCTTTTTTGGTCTTCAGTCAATTTTAAGTTTTGTTGAGCTATCTCCAGTTGTTTAACTGCTAACATTCTTGCGTTATCTTCCTGATTCTTTATCAGATTTGTGATCTGTGTGTTAATGTTTTTAGCTAAACCGGTATTCTGTGTTCCAGCACCTGTCGTTAATGCCTGACCTCTTGCTAATAAATTGGTAGCATCTGTGGCTTTTTGGCTATCGAGTGCGCCATAGGCAACTATATTATTCAATTGTGTTTCTGAAAGAGCTTTATTTCGTTGTAAATTCTGTAAAGCTTGAAGCGTCCCAAGTTCTATTGGTGCAGTTCTACGACCGCCACCTACTGCCGCCGCTAAAAGTGCAAGACCAGCTTGCTGATTTTTGTTGTTTGTAGTCAACGCCTGCCTTACGGCTGGATTATTGGTAAACACATTACCAAGTCCTTGTGTTGCGGTATTTACAGCAGATGATTGCGTTACTGGCTTTCGGTTGTTATTACTGGAATTATTGACAGTGGATGGTACTGCTACAAAACCTGCTGGGTCAACAATTTCTCCCCTTTCGTTATTTGCTGTAACCGACATATTTATAGCGACTGGAACCGTTGTTGCGCTATCTCCCGCCGTTTGCGTGGTGGAGTTATCTATTTCTCCAAGAGCTTGAGCCTGATTTGGTGAAAAACGTGCATCAGCCATTTGACCAACAATTCGTTCTTTAGCATCAGGTGGTAACATCGGATCGTAATTGACCCGATTGATTCTTTGGTTGTAAGGTAGTGACCCGAAACCAGTATCGCCAAGACGTTCCTGATGAACTGTGTATTCATCGGCATTCATATTGGACATATCTACATTGGTCGCTTCTGCCTGATTTGCAATTATTTGGTCGTTAGGAGATAACTGATCAAAAGAATCTAGCAGATTTCGTCTAGCGGTAGTTCGCATGGCATTATCAATTACTCTACCCGGTACATCGCCTAAACCTAAAGGTGACGCACCTTGCCCATCACCATAAATATTCGATAAATCTTGAGAAGGTATAGCTGAGATTGTGTTATCAGAACCGGCATTAACATCATAACCGGCATTAACATCATAAGCTGAAACATTCTTTGGTATAGACCCAAGTGCTGTACCTGTACCTGTACCTGTACCTGCGCCGTTATTAGAAAAATCATTAAGAAGATCACCTCCGTCTTCTAAAAGCTGTAAAAGCCTATCCCTTGTAGTCTGAGTTGAAGCATTAAATGCCGCTGTACCTGCATTTATTTGGTTTACAAGTGCTTGTTGGTCATAGCGATTTGGCATACCGGAATCTACTTGAAGATTACTTAGTGCGGCATTCAACGCACTTTGCAAACCTTGTTGTGAAAAAGTGTGAACTCGGTCGTTCCTATCTTTTCCATCTGTTTGTCCTCCATCGGTAGCAAATCCCTCGGTTAGACCAGCACCATCGGGTCGTTGAATGTTCAAGGCGTAAACAGGATCGTAATTAGGATCTCCACCCTGACCGTCTTGCCTCCTGCTTAAAGCATCATTTAGATCGATTATCCCTGTTAACTTCCCACCGAAAAATTTTTGTATATGTTTATTGTCTAAAAATTCCGACGCAAAGGGTTCAAATCCAGGTGTAGAAAGCATCTCAAGTGGAAACACGCCTTGTCTAAAACTAGCAATAAATTTTTCTGCATCTGGACCTCCAATATTACGCAAGTTTGCATAAAGATTTTTATTGTTCGTTTGTTCTAAAAGTATGTTTGCTGCTGTATTTTTAATTTCCCTTTGTGTATTAGAAAGGTTCTGGCCTTTTAAAAGTGCCGCCCTTGAATCTGCTCCCTCGTCATACTGACGTTCTGCAAAGTCCTGTTTCCGATCAAAGTTATCTTGTGCAATTTGCCGGTCATACATACCGAGATTGAAATTCATCGCATCTCGTCTGCGTTGTGCAGAACCGGGGATTAATGCTTCAAGAAAAGGATTAGCCATAATTAAAATCCAAAAAGTTTCAGTGTTTTATCGACTATGGTATTTCTTCTGCCACGCTTCGCATTCATACTGTTAAAGCCTTGTGTTTTTCTCTGTCCAGCCAATGTTTGAACAGCGTTTGCTAAACCGATTCCAGTGTTAAATCGATTATCAAGTAAGCCCTGTGTAAGAGCTACGTTCTGATCTTGGAATGCCTGATCAGCTACATTGGCGTTGTTATACATACCGGCTTGCAAGGAAGCACCACCTAACATATTGTTTCGATTCATTTGTCTCATTTGTGCTGGATGCAGTCGTGCTCCTGTGCGTTTTAACGCTCGTTCTTGCATAGCCATTGTCTGTTCAGCAAGTGCAGGAGCCGTTTCCTTGGCATAATCAAGATTGGGTGTTGCTGTCTGATTACCTTCAAACATAGCAATGAGATCGTCCATTCGACCAATGGTATTTTCTAGCTCTGTTTTAGTAAGATTCGACCAATCAATCGCCATTAAAAACCACCTTTTCCATAGGGAAAACTTTTTCTTCTTCGGTTAAATATGTCTTTGGATTCAATCTGCTGAACACTCCTTTTCATACCATCCACATTGTTATAACCATATTGGGGAACTTGACTCCAATCACTTTTAAACCCGTACTTAGTCGGAATACCCATAAAAGACTCAGTAGCTTCCAGTGTTTTAAAAGGCATACCTTTTGCGCCCATCATTTCTTTAACTTCGGTATCCATAGCGTTTGTTTGAAGGTTGCCAAGATATGCCCCTGCCATGTTACTAAGACCCTCAGCAACCCGAAAACCTAAATCGATGTTTTGATTTTTTCGTGTATCAGACATTTTTTTACTGGAAATACCATGACCTGTTTGTATAGCGGCCTCATCTCCCAGAAATTTAAGAAGAGGTTCAGAACGATTAGACACAGTTTCGGCAAGCTTAGATTGGTCTTCCAAAGTGTCAAACTGCTCCTGACCAACAGCGGTGCTCATATTTGCACCTCTAATTCGGGCAACTTCCATAGGATCTTCAAGGGAATAACCCAGACCTCCCCTTGCACCAGCACTAATCATTGCATCAACATTTGCTCTACCGGCTAAACGTGGAGAATCATCACGGTTCATAACAGCCGTAAGTCGATTCATTGCAAGTTCTCTTCTTCCAGTGGGATCGGAAACATAGCGTTCCGCAAGTGCGTTTAAAGCATTTTCTTGAGCACTTGCACCGGGGATGTGATCTTCTAGCTTACCGGCATCTAAACCAAGTTTTTTGCCTATCCATCTAAACACCTAAAGTCCTCCGTACTTAACTTTACGGGGTACAGCCCTGTCAGCTCCTGATGCTTCTTTTTTAGCCTGTAAAATTCCGTACTGAAATTTCTCCTCAAACATCGTATATATTTTTGGGTTATAAAATTCTGAATCGGGAACTCTTGCGAGTTCTGCACAGGTTCCAGCTACCCACGTATCTAAAAACCTATCTGCATAAGTATCAGGGATGGACGTTGCTGTTCTTGTAGGGCGCAAAGATACCTGAACACGTATTGCATCGTTCACAGTAAGATTTGGATACGGCATTAGCTGAAATGCATTACCGATTGCGTGAATGAAAAATTTGGGCATGGCGGTGTCGTATAACTTATAACCAAGCTGTGTTACTGAAAACTTGTGCGTGGCGGGATGTAACTTATAAGAATTATTGGCTTCGGTGTAAACCATACTGTGTATCTTATGCGTTACCATATCAGTAGCGGCAATAGTGTAGGTGTACTGATTCTGACCCGACACTACATTGATACCCGTAACTTCTTCCCGCATTGCTTCTGATTCTGTGGCGAATAACCGAACTGCTCTTGCAAACGCTAATTCTGCGGCAAAGTCAGGAACTTGCGGTATTTGGGATGCTACTTCGGGAAACGCTTCTGTATAAAGCATTACTGAGGCGATATGTTAAGCGGTGAAACTCTTGGTGAAACTCCTTCGTCAACTGCTTGCTTACCTTGCAAACCTGTTATAAATGCCTGATATTGAGTGGCGGCACGTTGTTGTGAGGTTGGTACTTCACCATCTTTGCTAAATGCTCTGTATAAAGTGTAATCAACAATCGCATTAATGTACGAATCTGCAACTTCTATTGAATCAGCAGAAGAATTGATATCGTCTGGATTTTTTGTGTATACAAGCTCTATCGAACCTGTTGCTGGGTTGGGTTGCTGTGGATATATGTAAAATACGGTGGGTGTATTTTCGTCATATATAAAATGCTTTGTTTCTTGAGCGGCAGCAACGCCGTGCCATCCCGGTACAAAACGATCAAGCGTTTCACGAGATACGGCTCGTATACTGCGGGTTGCATTTGAATAGTTATTTCTTACCAAAGACAATAACCGTAATGCAGTCGCTGGTAATTCTTGTTTAGTACCCGGTCTTAAAGGATACGTTGATATTAAACTACCTCCATCGGGAGTCGTGCCGGTCGCATCCATTGTAGCTGTGACTACAATTGCATCCGGTTTGTAATTAACAATCTCTCTTTGGGCATCCAAAACGTAACGTATAAGTTCTTCCTGTGTCCATCGAACACCAGACTCATCCATTAGCTGGTCTTTACACCGGTCTAATACATCATCTACTGTTGCCATTTACTTTGCCTTCTTTTAAAAAACCGCCCCGAAGGGCGGAAAGTACCGTAGGAGAAAACTTATGCTACTGTTACCCAGACTTCTAATGTTCCAGATGTTGCCGCTGACGTTGCACTAGAAGGTATATGCACATCCAGCGTTGTTGCTACAGGACCGGGAGTTTTACCAACATTAGACCATTCAGCACCGCCTAACTCAGTATCACCCATTGTAACTGGAGCGAAGGTTGCCGCAGTTTTTGCAACTGTGGATGAAGCTCCAGAAGCCGCAATGTCAGTATCGTTTAGAAAAGCATTGCTGTATGCGTTAGTAGTTGCAGTAGAACCACTAACTGTAGATCCATACCCCACATCCATTATGGTAATGTTTCCACCAGCAAGACCTGATACCTTCACAATAACTTCCATTACCTTTTCATTTCTGAAAAGATCGGTCATTTGAATAACAGTATCTGCCGCTAATGCGCCCCCACTCCAAGAGTAGGATGCATAGCGAACACCCATGCCGCCACCGGGGAATGGCTTAAACGTATTGTCTGCGTTTATCTGTCCCGAATATACTACACTTGCCATCTATCTAATCCCCCTTTAACCGGCTACATCAACTGCAACCACACCAAAGTCTTGTTTGACTGTGAGGTAGTCAGCAGTAGTAAACGCTACTGGCTTAAACTGTGGCTTGAGGAATCCCATAATCTTCTGAATGCTGATAGCACTTTGATTACCGTAATCAAAAGTATCTTCAATCCATTCAGCAGATCCAAGATCGCACATGCCGAGTGATTGCGCCCCACATACTAAGACCCGTGTAAAAGTCTGCCCATTATGGGAACTCTTATCAGCGGCATCTTTGTTTGTGTAAACGTGTCTGAACTCATGGATCATCATTCCATCAACCATTACTGATTCAGAACCTTTGAATAACTGGTTCCCATCACCTCTGGTTCCCGCATGACGAGAGTTATCAATAAAGTCTTGATCCAGTTTGAGACTAGCCATGATCTGAGGAGTAACAAACATATGGAAAACTTCATCGTTTCCGCCGCCCCGAACACCACGCATATAGTGATCTTTTAAGTAGGCTTTAATATTTACTATGCCTCTGTAGGAAAGTTTTTGCGTATTAGCAAACGATCCACCAGCAAAAGCACTAACATCACCACCTTGTCCCATACCGGTAGAACTTCGATCAGCCGCTGAAAGCATAAGGTGTCGAGCGGAAGAAGGAGCTGTTATCTGAGATGCAAACTCAAGATTGGAAAGATTTAAACCGGTTGCAAGCTGTGGTCGTAACGCACCGTTGTTACGGTACTCAAGTCCAACACCAGACAAGATAAGAAATGCTATTTGATCGATTCGATCTGCAAACCAGTATGCCAAAACATCTCGACTTGTCTCTCTGAAATTAATGATCGAACGCTGGTCTGCCATTCTACCGGCAAGTCTGTTCGCATTTCTGAGTTGGTCTATGGTGATCACTGTGTCGGAACTGCGAATAGTTTCTTCGTTTCCTTCCAGAGTGTTATCACCAGTGACTCCATCGCCTTCTAAATCATGGATCAGAGTCATTACTGCTCTTGCACCCTTTTCAGATTTAGTAAGATCACTTATTTGCTGGATCATGGAATTGGGTCCAGATCCACTGAACTGCATGATAAAAGAGTTATTCCTAGCTAATCTCCAGAAATCTCTTGACCATACAGTTTTTTGCTCGTCTGTAAGAGCGGCAAAATTTGTATTAGCCATTAAGCTGTCCTCTCAATAAAAAAGTACATTTCGTAAGTAACCTGTTACCCGTATCGTGAGTAGACGAAATACAGCTTTTTTACGTGAGTGAACACGAAAGATGTCTCGTATCTTTTTGACGCTGTTACTATCGTGCAACAGAAACGAAAATTAGCTTTGCTAATATAGCATTAACCAAAGTCACCACGCAACTTTTTTAGCGTATCTTGGTCTAATTTAGCAAAATCAGCATCACTTAAACCTACCGAAGAATTATTTTCGGCTCTTTTCGATTCACCCGTTAATTTGGGTGGTTGTTTACTAGCGGCTTCAAGTTTTTTCTTGGTATTTAAACCTTGTTTCGGTGCTTTTTTACTGGACAAGTCAGGAACTACGACAGGTCCGGTAGCATTAATACCGACCGTTTTACGTGTATAACCCACAGCTTTTTGTATGGCATCGACAGGATCGTAGCCAGAATGAATAAATGCACCCATTAACTCATTAGTTTCATTAATAAGCTCTTCATTTGCGTGTTCACTGTTTACGTCAAGTTCTGGAAACTCTGTGGTTAACCGTTTAACTTCGTTCTCAAGATTAATCTGTGCTCTAGTTTGTACCTGCGTATTCTGCATTTTTGCATTAAATTCCGCTTCCATCTGAGTTCGTTCAGCAACTCGTATCTCTTTTCGTAATCTTTGTGCTTTTTCCGATTCGCCTTCAAGTATTGCATCCATGTAATCTTTTTCAGCTTGATCAAAATCAAATGCTGGAACTTCTGGTTCGGCTGTTTTTTGTGCCGCCTCAAGATCTTGTAACCGTTTCTCAAGTTGTCGTCTTTTAGCAACCTCCTGATCTAAACGATTCTTTGGAATCATGTGTTCTTTCGGAGGCTCTGGATCAGAAGAAACCTCCTCAGAAAGTACATCTTCTGTCTGTGCTTCGTCATTTTCCGCACTCTCTCCCGTGCTCTCAACCTCACTCTCTCGTACTTCCTCGGTACTTTCGTTCTGTTTCTTGCTTTCTGTATCCCCCAGCTCGGATACCCGTGCTTCTTCTTGGACACTAGCTTCAGCAGTATCCGTTCCATCTCCTCTGTCAAGTCCTTCCGTGGAGTCTTCAAAAACTGTTGGTTCCCAACCTAATGAATCCACTGCTTCCTTCCTTTTAGCCTGTGCCACTCGTTTTCTCCTTATTGGCCTTATTCCTAGATCTAATTAGTTCCTGTTGTAATTTTGTGGTGTTGTCGAGTTCAGCTTTACTGGAATTAGTACTTGCTTTCATACCTTCTTGCCCAAGTGCCGTATTACTTTTAATCATCGCTTGTCTCTCTGCGCTTTCGTTTGACATCTTGGACATTTGTAATCGGGTTGCTAATTCCTCAGATCGTTGCTGAACATCTAACTGTGCCTTGGAAAGTTCTAATTGAGGATCAATTCCTTCGGCCTGCGCTTTAGCCATCGCTAATTGCGAATCCGCTTTCAATTTCATTACTTCAGCTTCAAGTTTTGCAACTTCCAACTGCATCGACTGCATCGCTAACTGTTGTTGCATTGCTTCAATCTGTTGTTGCTGAGGTGTAGATTCACGACCGGTAGCCATACGAATTTCTTTTGCAATTTCTGCTTTACGATGTAAGTCGCTATACTGGATCACTACATCATCAGGGATTTGCACACCTACGTTACGTAAGTTAATTGCTTGTGCAAATTGCATATCGTTAAAATTATCTCTTGCGGGAGCCGCACTAACTACAATGTCATACTCGCCCATTGTCATGTCATTTATAACAACGCCTGATGGGTCAGGTTGATTTATGCCCATTTCTTCACGGGGTTTTAAAGGATCACTTTCGTCAGTAATTTGTAAAACTCTAGGTTCAGTATAAAACGCTTGCAATAAATCAAGTACCTTACGTGCAAGTATTTGTCGTGTCCTCCGCAAATTCTCCATTGGAACTTGAATTTGTACCTGACCAGACATTTTCTTTGCTTCAATTGCAACGCCTGATACCTCTGGTGATTCAAGACCAAGCATCGCATCTGATATGCCTGATATTTCTTTAATCTGGTTTTGGGCTTTTAAACTGATGCGGTCGAGTCCTGTTGGAATCTGGTTCGGTGCAATTTTAGCAGGTGGTTCTGATCCACGGTTATGTACCAACACCAACCCCGTTTCTGATCCACGTTCCTGTAAGTCATCTTCGTCCATATTCGATAACGAACCAGCTTGGACAATCCAACCGCTATTAGCAGTCGTGTTAACAATGTGTAACTCCTGTGAAGCCACTTTGTTAAGCTGTTCTTGCGGTGATAATAAATTCCGTACCATTCCAAAAGGCTTACCCCTACGAAAATAGGGAAAGTAAGGAACAATAGTAAAACTTTGATAAGGACTCCAATCATCGAACAGTAACACCTTGTCAGCAGTTACAGTCCAGCGCACACGTTTGGTAATTTTGCTTTGAATGATTAAGCGTTGCTGTTCAGCGTATTCTCTAGCTTCTTCATCACTCATATTACCGGGAACTTCACGCATATCACCGGTTTCTGTATTAACGAAAAATTTCACATTGACATGCTTACGATGCTGTCTCTCAACAACTCTTACTGCCCTTACAGCATCATGCTCATTTTGCATCCACGGGTCTGACCGCCAGTTACTTAAGTCAGTGTCACCGAAACCTTCGGTGGTTTCCCGATACTCAAAGCTATCTCTACCGAACGATGATCCAGACGACCCAATGTAACGGAGTTCTTCGGCTTTCTTTTTTCCGTAGACTTCGCTAATTTCGTCAAGAGAGAACCATCTTGTTTTGAATACTTCATTCCATTCTTTTGGGTCATAATCTTTTGCATCCGGATCTGGTAAAATATCCAGAGGATCTTC
>MDTB01193803.1_pt1 | contig 20060 bp, 8 predicted proteins | sample 811161 | NCBI WGS metagenome assembly MDTB01 (sample SAMN05326650, study PRJNA326480) | marine metagenome | isolation source: seawater | place: Mediterranean Sea | collected 2009 | reverse complement strand
TCATTTGAAGTGATAGAAAGAGATTGGCCAAAAAATAATTTCCCTTTTACAAATAATTCTGCTCCAATATTAATTAGGGCTCTTGCACGAAAAATACCTGAATGGAAAATGGATGAAGAAACCGGTTTGGTAGGAGAACTAATGGATAGTCCAGTAAAATCAGATGAGGTAGATGAGTTAATTGAACTTGTCCCTATGGGAGGTTCTAGATTGAGAATATCATCATTTCCTGTAATCAAAAATTAATATTTAAAGCATGAACAGATTTTAAATGTAGTTTAATAGTATGTCTTTTCATTTTTTTTGGGCTAAAATATTTTTAAAAATCTCGTTCGTAATACTACCTGCTTTATTACTCTTATCGGGCTGTAGTAAAGAAAAGGGATCAGATCTTATGCGTAAAGAGCTTGCAAATATTTATGCACAAGGATTAAAAAATCCAAAAGAATACTTTCATATGAATAGAAAAAGGGTCGAGTGGATGAAGGACAAGGCTCAATACCTTTCGCCCGAAAAAATAATTTTTCATCGATATTATCTTTCTCAGGAATTATTGCGTGCAGGTGAGCCAGAAGCCGCAATATCAGAATTAAAGAATATACTGAGTGATATTGGCTCAAAAACAGATAGGGTTAATAATTCCACCAGGATTTTGATTGATGAACTTGCATTGGCATATATGCGTCTTGGTGAACAGACTAATTGTATTGAGCACCACGCAGGTGAGTCCTGCATAATGCCAATTGTTGGAGATGGTATTCAGATTAGTAAGGAAAGTACAAAAAAAGCAATTGACCTCTATCAGATTATTCTAAACAAATATCCTGATGATTTGGGCTCACGCTGGTTGCTTAATATCGCCTATATGGCAATAGGCTCATACCCTGATAGTGTTCCAAAGCAATATCTTATAAAAGGGCTTATGGGTGATTCTCAAGGCGTAATACCAAAGTTTAGTAATATTGCTGATGATTTAGGTGTGGCAACCAACGGAATTTCAGGTGGCCTGAATGTTGAAGATTTTAACAAGGATGGACATTTGGACCTATTTGTAACTTCCTATGGATTAAATGACCCTTCGCAGCTTTTTTTAGCAGACGGGAATGGAGGATATAATAATTTTACTTCTGAAGCTGGACTGGACGGTATCGTCAGTGGCCTAAACTCAATTCACGCAGATTATAATAATGATGGTTATCCTGATATCTTAGTTTTGCGTGGAGCTTGGCTGGCGGATGCAGGTACTCATCCGAATTCACTTCTTCGCAACAATGGTGATGGAACATTTACAGATGTAACCCATGTTTCGGGAATACTTTCTTACCATCCGACCCAAACAGCATCATGGGCCGACTTTAATCTGGATGGTTACCTCGATCTTTTCATTGGTAATGAGTCGAATAGTAAGTGGCAGGATATAATTGCAAAGAATCGAGTTGGTAAAGGACAACAACTTAGTCAAGGAAAACAACACCGTTCAGAACTTTATTTAAATAATGGTGATGGTACATTCACAGAAGTATCCCAAAAGGTAGGTATAGATCTTAAAGCTTTTGTAAAAGCTGCAGTCTGGGGAGATATAAATAATGACGGATTGGTAGATCTATATGTATCGATCGTCGGTGCACCAAATAAGTTGTATATCAATAAAGGGGGGACATCCATTGAGGATTGGTATTTTGACGAACAAGCTGAAGAATCCGGCGTTGAGAATCCTTTATTCTCTTTCCCTGCTTGGTTTTGGGATTTTGACAACGATGGTTGGCATGACCTGCTTGTGCTATCATATGACTTCACTCATTTCGATGTCTTGAACAATGATATTGCTAGCGAGTACCTAGATTTACCATTTCAGTCTGAAATCCCAAGGCTTTATAAAAATAACAGGGACGGAACCTTTTCTGACATTACAGAGTTAGCTCAACTCGATAAAGCCCTATATAGTATGGGATCGAATTTTGGAGACTTGGATAATGATGGCTGGTTGGATTTTTATGTTGGCACTGGTTCACCTGATCTCCGTTCTATAGTTCCTAACAGGATGTTCAGAAACGTTGGAGGTAATTACTTTAAAGATATTACCTATAATATTGGTATGGGACATATCCAAAAAGGACATTCCATAGCTTTTTCTGATTTGGATCGTGACGGTGATCAGGACGTATACGCAGTAATGGGTGGAGCCGTAGAAGGAGATATCTTTGCAAATGCTTTATTTGAAAATCCAGCTAAAAAGAATGAGAATGCATGGATTACAATTGAACTGGAGGGTAGGACAGCTAATCGATCAGCAATTGGCGCAAGAATTGAGATTATTGTTCGGCAAATAGATGGGCAGAATCGTAAGATTATGAGTACAATAGGAACAGGTGGATCTTTTGGCTCCGGTAGCCTTCAAGCAGAAATTGGCTTGGGAAAGGCTAAACAGATTCAAAAAATAAGTATTATATGGCCCAATGCCCAGCGTACTACCCAAACACACAATAACCTTGCTATCAATAAATTCTATCATATCGTTGAAGGGAAACCTCCAGTAGTTTTACACAGGGCACCAGTTCCATTTCGAAAAGTTTCAAAAATGAAACATAATCATTAAAAGGTCAAGATAAACTAGACAATACAATATATTATTATCTACGGGAAATCAAAACAAGACATGTATTAAAGACAACTGGAGGAATATTGATATTGTGTCCACCCTTGAGAAATACTATCATACACTTTATCCAAAACACTTGTAGAATATTCTTCTAATGCTTAATTAGTAAACCCTTTTAAAATTCCACTAAATCCAATTATAAATATTCCTATCACTATATCTTTAATGTTTTTCATTTTGTCTTTAGATTAGACCAAAAGCTGAAAAAACCCCTTTAAAAATAATTCTGCTCCAATATTAAATAGGGCTCTTGAAAAAAACCTTAATGGGAAATGGATGAAGAAACTGTCTTGGCATAAGAAACAATTGATAATCCGGCAGAATTAAATGAGATAGATGAGTTTATTGAACTTGTTCCTATGAGATGTCCTAAATTTATAATTTCATCATTTTCAGTTATTAAAATCTAAACTTTACGTAATAATTTTTAAATTTAAAAATGTACTTTTAATAAATTCTTGTCTAATTTTCAATTAATTTAAATTTCTAGTTTTTGTTTTTTAAATAATTTTTCTAAAAAAATAAATTTATATTAATATTTACTTATGCAAAAACCCAAATACAACAATGTTCAACAGATTGCTGTTGCTATCGACTGCGTAATTTTTGGATTTGATTCAGAAAAACTAAATATATTACTTGTAAGGCGTAAAGTTGATCCCTTTAAAGGATCGTGGTCATTAATTGGAGAGGTCCCTGATGCTAAAACTTCAATGAGAAAAAGTGCTAATGATATTCTTTCCAAGCTTACAGGACTTGAGAATATTTATCTTAGCCAATCAAAAACCTATGGCGACGTCAATAGAGACCCACTTGAAAGAGTTATTTCAATTGTTTATTATAGTCTAATAAGAACTGACTTACTTAAAAATATTGATCTTGAAAAATATTATGCAAAGTGGTTTGAATTTAATAATCTTCCTGAATTAATATTAGATCACAAAAAGATGGTTGAAGATGCTATTGAAAAAATTAGAAATATGGCTAAAACTCAGCCTTTAGGTTTTGAATTACTCCCCGAATACTTTACTCTTCCACAATTACAAAATCTATATGAATGTATCTATGATACAGAATTTGACTCGAGAAATTTTCGAAAAAAAATTCTCTCCTCTAGTTTCCTACAAAAAACAGATAAAAAAGATAAATCCTCTTCACGAAAGGGAGCATATCTATATAGTTTTAATGTATTTGATAATTTAAAATATTCAAAGAACGGGAACGATTATAATATCAAAGATGTTTTTCAATTTTTATAACATTTTTTAGCCTCCTTAGTAAATTGTATTTCTTCATTTATTTTTACTTTGAAAACATAATTTAAGCTTGTTGCTCATTTTTTCAGAATGACTAAAAGCATTTTTATTTTATATACGTGTAAAGTACGTTTTAATATTTTTTTATTATATTTACAAGATAAACGTTAATGTTACGTTTATTAAAAGTTAAAAAAAAAATTACTGCTTTTTAGAAAATAAAAACAGCAAACTAAAACGAAAAAACAAATAATATCAAAACCAGAATTATGAAAAAAGAGTTTTTTAACAAACTTTTGTTCTTTATTGTTTTTATCATTGGAACAGGAATTTATGCACAAAATATAACCGGAGTCGTATTAGGTGAAGATGGAGCGCTTCCGGGAGCTACCATTCAAATAAAGGGGACAAATCAGGGGGTAACATCTGATTTTGATGGAAATTTTTCTATTGAGGCAAATCAAAACGATATCTTAATTGTTTCATATATAGGTTATTCAACTCAAGAAGTAGATGTAAATAACCAGGATAATATAACGATAACGTTATTATCAGATAGCATACTAGATGAAGTGGTTATAGTCGGATACGGAACCCAAAAGAAAGAAGAAATAACCAGTGCAATTGCCACGATTAAGTCTGAGGATTTCAATGGGGGTAATATAAATGATCCTACACAATTGCTTCAGGGTAAGATTGCAGGTCTTAATGTAGCTCGTGTAGGAGGTGACCCAAACCAGCCCTTTACTCTGAGACTTAGAGGATTAAGTACTTTTGGAGCAAACGCAGAACCTCTAGTCATTATAGATGGTGTAATTGGAGGAACATTAGACGCGGTTGACCCTTCAGACATTGAGTCAGTAAATGTTCTTAAAGATGCCTCAGCAGCGGCTATTTATGGGACAAGAGGTAGTAGTGGTGTTGTTATTATTAATACAAAATCAGGAAAAGGGATCGCTCAATCAGGTCTTGAATATCGTGGTTATGTATCATCTGAACAAATTTCAAATAAAATTCCATTTGCAACCTATGATGAGTTTTTATCTTATGGAGGGCTTGATTTAGGCTCCAATACTGATTGGCTCGATTTAACTTCACGAACAGCAATAAGTAATGTTCATAATATAGCCTACACAGGGAGTAGTGAAAATGGTTTAGCATACAGAGCGTCAATAAATTATAGAGATATTGAGGGAGTTCTCAATACATCAGGTTATGAGCAGATTAATAGTCGTATTAATGTTAGTCAAAAACTTTTAGACGATAAATTGAGGCTTCAGGCAAGTATTGGAATAACTGGTCGTGAAGCGAGTATAGGATTTACCCAAGCCTTAAATTATGCTCAAACTTATAATCCGACAGCCCCAGTTTACAATGCTGATGGTACTTTTTTTGAAAATCAAGTAGAAAGAAATTTCAACCCAGTAGCCCTTAATGCACAAAATATCTGGGATCTTGATACTAATTCATTGTTGACTAATTTTAAAGCTGAATATGAAATAACTACAAACTTAACACTTGCAGCTAGTTATTCTTCACAATTTAGAACCGCGAAAGATGGAAAATTTTATCAAAGTGATTCTAGGTTTAGGGGAGTTTTTACTAACGGTGCTGCAGAAAGAAGTGTCAATGATGAGAAATTTAGTCTATCTGAATTTACAGCAACATATAGTGGTGAATTAAATGATTTAAATTATGAAGTCCTTGCAGGTTATGCTTATCAGGAGTTCGATTTCTCGGGCCAATTTTCTCGTAACACTGATTTTTTAACTAATGCTGTCACCTACAATAATTTAGCTATTGGATTAGGAATAAATAATAATCAGGCGAATATGACTTCTTATAGGGAAGAAGCAAAATTAGCTTCAGGATTTGCAAGACTTAACCTTAATTATCAGAATTTTGTATACTTTTCAGCCAGTTATAGAAATGAACAATCTTCAAGGTTTGGGATAAATAATAGACAAGGAGATTTTTGGGCTGCGAGTGCTGGTGTTGACTTGAATAAATTATTGGATCTTAATGGTGTAGATCAATTAAAGCTTAGAGGAGGATATGGGGTAACAGGTAACGAGCCAAATTCAAGATATGCTTATATAGAAAAATTAGGAGCTGCAGGATTTGGGTATATAAATGGTGAGTTTAAAACTGGTGTAGGTCCCCAATCAAATCCTAATCCAGATTTAAAGTGGGAAGAAAAAACTGAATTTAATATTGGAATCGATTTTCTTCTTTTTAATTCTAAGTTATCAGGGAGTGTAGATTATTTTGAAAGAAATACTTCGGATTTATTAAGAGATACTCCTGTACCATCACCACCAAATATATTTGGTTCAACTTTGTTAAATTTGGGGGAAATAGATACTGATGGATTTGAGATTGCATTAAATTATTCTGCTATTACTACTTCTAATTTTAAATGGGATGTGGCATTCAATATGGCTAATTTTAATGTTACTTTAGTAAATATATCCGAACTAGATGATTTTGTTACCTTCAGTGGTAACTTAGGTCCTCCAGGTTTAAATTACACATATCCTGTTGAGCTTCGTGAAAACGCTCCTCTTGGTAACATTCGAGCAGGTGAATTTGCTGGGTATGATTCAGAGGGCCGTACATTGATTATCAATCAAGAGACAGGCCAGCCTACAACAGAAAGAGATTTAGATAGAGATGGGGTTATAGTTGGTAATGGTCTTCCGGAGTATACATTTGGCTTAAATAATAACTTGAGTTATAAAAATTTTGATTTAAATCTTATGCTACGAGGTGTTACAGGTCATTCATTAGTTAATGTATCAAGAGCATATTTTGAGCATCCAAAATTATCAGGGAGACAGAATTTTGTTATCACAGAATATTTTAATCCTAACGATGGTGAGCTAGATGCATACCATTCGGGGATAGTCGAAAAAGCTGATTTTTTAAGATTAGATAATGCTACCCTAGGCTATAATTTTGATTTACCTGAAAGCAGTAAAATTGATAATTTAAGACTGTATGTCGCTGGAAACAATTTGTTTACAATAACAAATTATTCTGGATCAGATCCTGAAGTTAGATATTCTTCATTCGGATCTGATGATCAGAATCCTGATATTTTGACACCTGGTATTGATAGAAGAGAATCTGAATATTTTCCAACATCAATTTATACAGTTGGAGTAAATATTTCTTTTTAAACCATTGGTATTTAAGCAAAAAATTAATTTATAATTAAGTAATTTAAAGATTCATAATAATAATTAAACTATAATAGAAAATGAAAAAATTTAATTTAGTTCGGAAACTATTGGTAGCAACCATCCTAGTGTTAATGGTTTCTATTAATATATCATGTGAAGTTGAGCCTGAAATTTATTCAGAAATTTTACCTGAAGAGTTTTTTCAAACACCAGACCAAATAAACTCTGCCGCAGCAGTTGCGTATATACCTTTAGAAAGATATTGGGGCATGAAACAGGAGAACTCTACATTAGTGAGCGATGTTGCTTCCGTTGCAGTAAGGTCAAATAATGGTTGGGATGATGGGGGCGTATGGCCAAGATTAATGTCACATGACTGGACACCAGATTTAGGTTTCATTGGAAATACTTGGTATAGTATGTCGCAGGGTGTTGCAACCACTAATCGTTTAATTGAAGTTGTGTCAAATGCCGCAGGTACAGATTCACCTGGAGTGGCTGAGTTAAGAGCATTAAGAGCATTTTATTTTTATAATCTTTTATCAGCTTACGGAAACATACCTATTGAGTCACGTTTTGCGGATGCGGATCCTTCTCCATCACAGGTTTCTGCTCAAGAAGCATTCAATTTCATTGAAAAAGAATTATTAGAATCTGTTAACTTATTAAGTGAAAGTAAAGATTTAGGTACCTATGGAAAGGTTAATAAATATGCAGCATACTCAATATTGACTGATTTGTATTTAAATTCAGAGAGAATTACAGGAGTTGCAAAGTGGTCAGAGGCTGCTAGTTCATCAAATTTCGTGATTAACGATGGAGGCTATTCCCTAACAACGGGATACTTTGCCAATTTCCGGGCAGAAAATGAAGGCTCAACTGAAAATATTTGGATTATACCATACGATAGAAATATTTTTTATGGCTTTCAAGTAAGAATGCAAGCTTTACATCAATCTTCTCCTGCAACTTTCGATCTTAATGCTACTCCATGGGGAGGTTTTGCCTTTCAAACAGAATTTTATGAGTCATTCGAAGATAATGATCTTAGAAAGGGAATGTTCATTGTTGGTCAGCAATATACTTCAAAAGCTGGTCCTAATTGGTCTGATACATCTGGTTTTGGCTACTTAAATCCTTCAGATGAATATAAGCTTGAAAATTGTATTGAAGATTTTGATAATTATACACCAGAATTTCAAGCTGTCTTGGAGGGTGGGTGTAATATTTTTATAACTCCTGAATATACGGAAATTGATAGCAGATATCCATATAGACACGGAGCCAGATATGGGAAATTCGAATTACCGGTTGGGGAAACTTATGATATTAGCACTGATCTTCCGATTTATAGACTTGCGGGCATAATGTTGGCCAGAGCTGAAGCTTTATGGAGACTAGATAATAGTAATCCCGAATCACTCGTTATTGTAAATCAGATTAGAGCTAGAGCAGGTTTAGATGCTTTAGCCAGTTTAACTGAAGATGATTTATATCATGAGATAAAAAAAGAATTAGTACTTGAGGGTTTTGACAGAGAAATAACACAAAGGTTTGGTCATTTTGAAGATGATTGGTTTTTGAAAGGTATTGGTAACATGAAAGGTACACCTTCTGTAAACAAAAAAGATATTACTAGAAGAATTTTCCCTATCCCAACATATGCCCTTCAAGCAAATCCAAATTTAAAACAGAACCCTGGATATTAATGTTTTAAGGATATTATGAATGTACTCTCAGTTTGTTAAATATTTTTAGTTTAAGTTTTGAGTAAAAGAGGTTTTTCTAATAACATTTTTTGTTATTAGGAGACCTTTTTTTTTCAGAACTGAATTTTGTCAGGTATAGTTATTAAATTTAATAACTATGGAAATAAATCTGAAATCTTAATGTTACACTTATTAAAAATCAACTATTTATTTTGTGTCCAATTATTAATTTTATGTAGTATTTTTTCTTGTACTTTACCGAAAAATGGTATCAATAATTCTATTTTTAGACTTATTGATCCAAAGTCTCATGGCATTGATTATGTCAATACTCTTTCATATACTGAAGAGTTTAATACTTACACTTTTAGAAGTTTTTATAACGGAGCAGGGGTTGGATTAGCTGATTTCAACAATGATGGCAATTTAGATGTTTTTTTTTCTGGTAACCAAACAGAAAATGCTTTTTATCTAGGAGACGGAAATTTTAATTTTAAAGATGTTTCTAAGGTTTCTGGGATAACTAGTCCTAATTCCTGGAGTACTGGAGTAAGTGTTTTGGATATAAATAGGGATGGGCTTCTAGATATTTATGTATGTAAAAGTGGACATCCAGAGGATATCAATAGGCGAAATGAACTCTTTGTAAATATAGGCACAGATGATAATGGTATACCTAGATTTTCTGAACAAGCTCAGGATTACGGAATAGATATACTAGGCTATTCCGTTCATGCACAATTCATTGACTACGATTTAGATGGAGATCTAGATATGTATCTTTCTAATAATTCAATCAAACCTTCAGAAAATATAATGGATGTCAAAAAAGGTCTAAGAGAGAAAGACGGCGACTTAGGAGGTGATTTATTGTATAGAAATGATAATGGCTTTTTTAATGATGTTACTAAAATATCTGGAATATATACTAGTTCAATAGGTTTTGGCCTTGGTGTTTCTGTATCTGACATCAATCAAGATGGATGGCCTGATATTTACGTTGCAAATGATTTTTTTGAGAAGGACTATTTGTATTTAAATAAAAAAGATGGAACATTTAAAGAATCAAGTGAAGATTTAATCGGTGAGTTAAGCTTGGGATCTATGGGTGTTGATATTGTGGATATGAATAACGATGGATTTCCAGAAATTTTTGTCACCGAAATGCTCCCCAAAATTGAATCAAGATTAAAAACTAAATCATTTTTTGAAAATTGGGATAAGTATATTTTAAAAGAAAAAAATGGATATCATAGGCAGTTTCCTAGAAATATGTTTCAGTTAAATAATTCGAGAGGGCCAAATGGTAAGGTTTCATTTAGTGATATTTCAAGATTTTCTGGAGTTAGCGCTTCAGACTGGAGTTGGGGAGTTCAAATGGTAGACTTTGATTTAGATGGGGCGAATGAAATATTTGTCAGTAACGGGATTGCTAAAGACCTTTTAGATCAAGACTATATAGATTTTTATAATAACTCTACTATAATAAAACAGATATTAAGAAGCAAAGGAGAAGTTATAAAGGAATTAATTGATAATATTCCATCAGAGCCAATAGCAAATTACATGTTTTCACAAACATCCCCACTAAAATTTAAAGATGTTTCCAAAAAATGGGGGATGGATCAAAAAGGGTTTTCAAATGGCTCAGCTTATGGAGATATTGATAATGATGGTGATCTTGATCTTATTGTTAACAATATAAATAGTCAACCTTTTATTTATAGGAATGATATTAACTTAAGTGAACAAAAAAATAATTTTTTATCTATCGAAGCTTTAAATAAATTCGGAACGGCTGCAATTGGGTCAAAAATAATTCTCCAAGTTGGGGATAAACAATATTTTAAAGAGCTATTTGTAATGAGAGGCTCAATGTCATTTGTAGATTCAAGAGTAAATTTTGGATTAGGGAAAGAGGTTATTATCGATACTTTGACAATTATTTGGCCTGACAAAAAAACAACAATAAAAACAAATATAAAAGCCAATCAATTTTTATCCTTTTCACATGAAGATGGTATTTTATCTAAAAGAAACAATTTTAAGGAAAAGCCAAAACAAAATTTTAAAGATGTCACTAGTGAAGTAAAATTAAATTATAAACACAATGAGAATAATTTTGTTGACTTTGATAGGGAACGTCTTTTATATCACATGAAATCAAATGAAGGCCCTAAGATAGCTGTAGCAGACGTTAACGGTGACGGAATGGAAGACTTTTATATTGGTGGAGCTAAAAATAGTCCAGGAAGCTTATTTATTCAAAATAAAAATGGATTCTACTTATCTGATAATAATGTATTCATTAATGATAAAGCATCTGAAGACACGGGTGTTCTTTTTTTTGATGCCGATATGGATAATGATATGGATTTAGCAGTTTGTAGTGGAGGTATGGCTTTTTCTAAAAATTCATTTGCACTTTTTGATCGCTTATATTTAAATGATGGAAATGGTAATTTCACTAAATCAACACAACTTTTACCTAATAAAGATCCTAAATGTACATCCACAGTTGTAGCCTTGGATTATGATAATGATGGCGATAAAGATCTTTTTTTTGGTGGTAGGATGGAAATTTTTGAATATGGTATACCTGCCTCAAGCTATATCTTGCAAAATGATGGGAATGGAAATTTTGAAGACGTGACAGATGAAGTTGCTCCAGGATTAATAAAATTAGGAATGGTAACAGATGCAATAAGTTTTGACTATGATCTTGATGGTGATGATGATTTAGTTATTGTTGGAGAATGGATGCCAATAAGTATATTTACAAATCAAGGAGGTAAGTTTTATAATATTACACCAAGTTTAGATTTAGATGATACCAATGGCTTTTGGAATACCATTGAAAAAGCTGATCTAAATGGAGATGGTTTTGAGGATCTTTTAGTAGGGAATTTAGGGGAAAACACATTTTTTAAAGCATCAAATAAGAAACCATTAAAAATGCACGTAAATGATTTTGATAATAATGGTAAGGTTGAACAGATTATTTCTGTTTATAATGGGGATAAGGCATTTCCAGTTTCACAAAAAAAAGAAATTACTTCTCAGTTACCCTTCTTACTTAAAAAATACTTAAAACATGATGATTATAAGCGGCAAACGGTAAAAGAAATCTTTGGGAATAACGAATTAAAAGATGCAATAGAATTAAATATCACAAATTGTTCTACTTCAATTTTATGGAATAATCAAGGCGGCAAATTTACTCAAGAAAAATTATCAGACGAAGCTCAATTTTCTCCGGTTTATGCATCTCTTTTAAATGATTTTAATGATGACGGAAAAATTGATATTATTATTGGTGGAAATCAATTTAGAGCGAAACCTCAAACAGGGATATATGCTAGTAGCTATGGCGCTATTTATGAAAATATAAATGAGGATAGATTTAAGGTAATAAAATCTGAAAAATCAGGAATTTTCATCAAAGGCGAAATAAGAGATATAAAAAAGATTAAAGTAGGTGATAAAAAGCATATTTTAGTTTCAACCAACAATGATAAATTAAAATGTTATAATGTTATAAATGAAAAATAAATTTTTAAATTTTTTACTTTTTATTATAAGTATTGGATTTTTAAATCTTTATTCATGTGATTCGTTTACAATAGATAAAAAATCTCTTGAGAAGATAATAATTAAGGAGACTAGTAAAAATAAAAGGTATGATAGTATTGTCCATGGAGTAAAATTAGGGATGACTCCTGATGATTTTTATTATTATATATCTAAAGGTAATCGAGAGGGATTATTTTACCCATCTAGAGGTGGCTCAATGGTTAAAATAGTTTTTAATCGAGGTTTTGACCATCCAGTACAATTTGATTTTTTTCCCAATGATATTGAGGATAAGTTTAAACCTTTAACGCAATATAAAGCTCACATTAGTTACATAAATCACTCAATTTATAATAAGAAAATGTCATTAAGTAAATTAGTGGAGCAAACAATACGATTTTTTGAGAAGGGATATAAGGGGAATAAATTTTTGAAAGTCCCTAATGATGAAGATATTTTTGTAAAATATAATTATGTAAAAATTGATGGTAATAGAAAAATTTTAATAAAACCATCATCAGTTTTTACCCAATTGAATATTTTATTTGAGGATTTAAAGCCAGAGGGATAAATGAAAAAACAAAACAATTTAATTAAATCGTGAATACAATAGTTTTTAAAAAAGTTTGAACAGCTATTTAATTGATTTATAAGTATGTGTTGCAATGATAATATCTAATGAAAATAAATATTTTATCTATCTAATAATATTAACTCTATTAATTTCTTGTGAAAGAATTGGTGAAAATGGACAAATGATTTTTGAATTATTAAGTGTCGATAAAACAAGAATTGATTTTGAAAATACTCTTTCTTACTCAGATGAATTTAATATATATAAGTACAGAAATTTTTATAATGGTGGGGGGGTAGGTCTTGGAGATGTAAATAATGATGGATTATTAGATATTTATTTTACAGCTAATCAATTGCCCAACAGACTTTATATTAACAAAGGGAATTTTGTATTCGAGGATGTAACAAAAACAGCTAAAATCGCAGGGAATAGAGCTTGGTCAACCGGGGTTTCTATGGTTGACATTAATTCTGATGGATGGTTAGATATATATGTCTGTAATTCAGGCGACATAAATGGTGATAATAAACAAAATGAATTCTTTATAAATAATAGCGATGGAACATTTTCGGAAAAAGCAGAAGAAATGGGATTAGCTGACAAAGGTCTTTCAACACACGCTAGTTTTTTTGATTATGATAAAGATGGTGACTTAGATGTTTATTTATTAAATAATTCCTATACGGCGATAGGCAGTTTTAACCTTCAAAAAAATCAAAGAGGTATCAGGGATAAAAAAGGGGGAGATAAACTATTCCGTAATGATGAAGGTAAATTTATTGATGTTAGTAAGGAAGCTGGTATATATGGGAGTGAAATTGGTTTTGGCCTTGGTGTATCAGTTGCTGACATTGATAAAGATGGTTGGCTTGATTTATATATTAGCAATGACTTTTTTGAAAAGGATTACATCTATATGAACAATGGAGATGGGACTTTTTCAGAGGATCTGGAAAATCAGATGAGATCAATAAGTGTTGCATCTATGGGATCCGATATAGCTGATTTAACGGGTGACGGCTATCCAGAAATTTTTGTTACTGAGATGCTTCCTAATAATGAAGAAAGGTATAAAACAACAATGACTTTTGAAAATTGGGATAAATATCAATATAATGTCAAAAATGGATATTATCATCAATTTACAAGAAATATGCTCCACAGAAATAACGGTATTTCTTTTGGAAATAAATTGACTTTCAGTGAAGTAGGGAGATTAGCTGGTGTTGAAGCTACTGATTGGAGTTGGAGTGCTCTAATAACAGACTTTGATAATAATGGCCATAAAGACTTATTTATAGCAAACGGATTAGCCCAAGACATTCTAGACCAAGATTATCTAAACTATATCTCTAATGAAGAAATTACAAAAATGGTTGTTAATCAAAAGGGTGTTGATTATGAAAAACTTATTGACATAATCCCAGTTACAAAAATATCAAATTATGCATATTCAGGTGACTCAAGTCTTGGGTTTAAGGATGTGACTGATTATTGGGGCTTGGATATGCCTAGCCATTCAAATGGTGCTGCCTATGGAGATTTGGATAATGATGGAGATATAGATTTAATTGTCAACAACGTAAATATGCAATCGTTTATTTATGAAAATAGATCTACAGAATTATTAAAAGAAAATAACTTCTTAAAGGTTAAGTTAATAGGAGAAAAAATGAATTTAAATGCTGTTGGGGCTAAGGTAACAATCAAGTCAAATGATCAAATCTTTTATTTGGAACAATCTCCAAACAGAGGTTTTCAATCATCTGTAGATAAAATCATGCATTTCGGTCTGGGAAGAATCACCAATATTGACTCTTTAATTGTTGATTGGTACTATGGGAAAAGAACTATTTTGACAGATATTTCTGTTAATCAAACATTGGTTTTAAGTGAAGCTGAAGCAAAAAATCCTGATGACATAAGACAAGCAAAAAATCAGAATCCACAAATTTTTAAAAACATAACTGAAAAAATTAAAATAGATTACAAGCATGTTGAAAACAACTATGTAGATTTTGACAGGGATCGTTTATTGTATCATATGAAATCTACGGAGGGACCTAAAATAGATGTTGGAGATGTAAATAATGACGGGAAGATGGATTTTTATATTGGAGGCGCTAAGGATATTGCAGGAAAACTTTTTTTAAATGTTGACCAAAATATATTTGAACCGTCAAATCAAGATCTTTTCGAAAAAGATAAGCAGAGTGAAGATTCGCAGGTTGTTTTTTTCGATGCTGATCTTGACGGTGATCTAGATTTGTATGTTTCAAGTGGTGGGGTAGAATATTCTAGCGCTTCATATGCACTATTTGATAGACTTTATATAAATGATGGTTTTGGAGAATTTTCAAGATCATCTCAACTTCTCCCTTTGTCAAAACCAGAAAGTACTTCTGTTGTGTTACCTAATGATTTTGATAAAGATGGAGATTTAGATTTATTTATAGGGATTAGATTAAAACCAGGATCAATCGGTGTTCCTCAAAATGGATATATTCTTGAAAACAACGGAAAAGGAGAGTTTAAAGATGTAACGTTAGAATTAGCGCCAGAAATGATTGGACTTGGAATGATAACTGATGCCAAATGGGCTGATTTCGACAATGATAATGACTATGATTTGATTATAGTTGGAGAATGGATGGGGATTAAGCTTTTTGAGAACGATAATTCAAATTTTATTGAGATTTCTAAAGATGTTGGTTTAAAAAACACTTCTGGTTGGTGGAACCGAATTACTACCTCTGATATAGATAATGATGGGGACATTGATTATATAGTAGGAAATCATGGACTCAATTCAAGATTCAAAGCCAGTTTGGGTGAACCAATTTCATGTTATATTAATGATTTTGACAATAATGGGTCTATTGAACAGATTGTTTGTAATTATAATCAAGGTGAATCATTTCCTTTGGTATTACGCCACGATTTGATTGAGCAATTACCACATCTCAAAAAAAAATATGTGAATTATTCTCAATACAAAGGACAAACAATTAAGGATCTTTTTACTGAAAAAGAGCTTGAGGGTTCAATAGTTCATGAGGTAACTATGCTTGAAAGCGTAATACTTCTTAATAATGGTGACGGATTCTTTAACATTAAACCGTTGCCCAAAGAATCACAATTTTCTCCTATATATTCAATTATTGCATCTGACTTTGATAAAGATGGTAATATAGATTTAATTTTAGGGGGTAATTTATACAATGTAAAGCCTGAGATAGGAAGATATGATGCAAGTTATGGACAATTTTTAAAAGGGTTAGGTAATGGAAATTTTATTGTTTCTAAAATGGATGAAAGTGGATTAATTTTAAATGGTGAAGTAAGAGATTTTAAGATACTTAACCAAAAACAAAATAATCTACTATTAGTAGCAAGAAACAACTCGACCATGGAGTTTTATCAATACTAATTTTAGATAAAGATTAAATGAAAATCAAAGAACATTCTAATAAAAAATCAATAATCTTGATAATTACATCGATAATTTTTTATTCCTGTAATTCGGATTTAAAAAAAAATGATGAAGCACTTTATAAACTAAAATTGCCTAATCAGACTAACATAATATTTTCTAATAAAATTGTTGAAACTGATGAATTAAGCATTTTAAATTATAATAATATGTATATGGGGGGTGGAGTCTCAATTGGTGATATAAACAACGACGAACTTCCGGATATTTTTCTAACAGCTAATCAAGAATCTAACAGACTCTATTTAAATAAAGGAAATTTTAAATTTGAGGATATTACAGAATCATCAGGTATATCAGGAGCCATTGGGATAAAAAGCTGGTCTACAGGCACAACTATGGTTGATATTAATCATGATGGTTTTTTGGATATTTATGTTAGCATGATTCATGGTTATAAGGGTTTGGAAGGGAAAAATAAATTGTACATAAATCAAGGAAATAATACATTTGTAGAAAGTGCTTCCAAATATGGACTTGATATTAAAACGTATGCTCATCAAGCAGCTTTTTTCGACTATGATATTGATGGTGATTTAGACATGTTTCTTCTTAACCAAGCAATGCATACCCCAAACGCATATCGCGCTGGTCAGATTCGTGAAAAAAGAGATAAAATGACGGGGGATTTATTATTTAAAAATGAAAATGGCAAATTTATAGATGTTAGTGAAAAAGCAGGAATTTATGGTGGTCCAAATGGATATGGATTGGGGTTAAATATATCTGATTTTAATAACGACGGTTATCCAGATATCTATGTTTCTAATGATTTTCATGAGAATGATTACCTCTACTATAATAATCAAAATGGAGGTTTTAAAGAAGACATTGTTGGATCGATGGGTCATACCTCTACCTTTTCAATGGGTAATGATGTTGCCGATATCAATAATGATGGATGGATGGATGTTATCACTCTTGATATGAGACCTTACCAAGAAGAAGTTTTGAAAACCTTGTTAAGTTTCGAAGATTATGATATTTATAAATTTAAATTAAATTATTCGTATCACTATCAATATGGAAGAAATATGTTACAGCTTAATCGAGGCACCCTGTTTGATAACCGCTCTGTAAAATTTAGTGAAGTTGGGGAATTTAGTGGGGTATCTTCAACGGATTGGAGTTGGGGAGCATTATTTGCTGATTATGATTTAGATGGGAAAAAGGACTTGATAGTAACCAATGGAATTCCCCATAGGCCAAACAATTTGGATTATATTAATTATGATTATGATAAGCAAGAAAAAGAATTAAGCAACCTAGAGATAATTTCTACTATTCCTCAAGGTGAGTCTCCTAATGTTGCATATAGAAATAATGGAGAAAAGTTTAAAGATGTTTCTAAAGAATGGGGGTTAGATTTAAATGGAACCTCTAACGGGATAGCATATGGAGATTTTGATAATGATGGGGATTTAGATTTAGTAATAAATAATCTTAACGCTCCTCTTTCATTATATGAAAATACATTAGAGAAAAGTAAAAAAAGATATTTTAAAGTAAAATTTAATGGAAGTCCTAAAAACACTTTAGGAATAGGGAATAGAGTTATATTAAAGACTAAGAATGGTCAACAAGTTCAAGATCTATTCCCTACAAGAGGATGGATTTCCTCAGTTGAGCCAGTATTGATTTTTGGGATAGATAATTTAGATATAATTGATGAAGTCAAGGTGAAATGGTTTGACGGTAAGGAAGAAATATTAAAAAATTTACCAGCAAATAGCACAATTACATTTAATTATCAAGATTCAGAAACTCCAAAATTTAAAAATAATACTACGAGAAGAAATAAGATCTTCAAAAAGATTGAAAATGCTGGAGGTATTACATTTGAGCACAAGGAAAATGATTTTATAGATTTTAAATACGATAAGCTAATGCCAAGGATGATCTCTAATGAAGGTCCAAAAATTGCAGTTGGTGATATTAATGGAGATGGTCTTGATGATTTTTATGTTGGCGGTGCTAAGGATCAAAGTGGTGAGTTATTTATACAAAAGAAAAATAGAAACACAATATTTGAAAAAAAATACGTAAAGGATTTTTATAATGATAGGGCTTCAGAAGATACTGGAATAGTTTTTTTGGATGTTGATAAAGATAACGATTTAGACCTTTACGTAGTTAGTGGAGGAGGAGAACCCTTTGATGATTTAATAACTAAAGACAGACTTTATATAAATGATGGTTTAGGCAATTACAAAAAATCAAATTCGCATCCTCAACTAAATTTTAACGGTTCTTGTGTAGTTTCAGGAGATTTTAATTCCGATGGGAATCTTGATATTTTTGTTGGAGCTCGATCTATACCTGGCTCATATGGTAAACACTATAGAAGTAGATTGTTATTGGGGGATGGAATTGGAGCTCTTTATGACTTCACTGAAAATACTTTTGCTAATAATGTTAATTTGGGTATGGTTACAGATGCCGTATGGTTAGAGGATTCCAAAGAACTTGTTGTGGTTGGAGAATGGATGCCAATAACAATAATTGATTTCAATTTTATTCCCCTTTATGAGAAAAAAATAGCTAATACATCTGGATGGTGGAATACTATTGAAAAAGCTGATGTTGACGGTGATGGGGACCAAGATCTTTTACTTGGTAATTTGGGATTAAATACTAATATTAAAGCTTCAGTTAATTTTCCTGTGAACCTCTATATAAAAGATTTTGATGGTAACTCTAAAACAGATCCCATTATGAGTTATTTCAAAGATGGAAATGAATATCCTTATTATGGTTTGGATGAAATGGGAGCTCAGTTAGTAGAACTAAAAAAACAGTACCGCACCTATGAGAGTTATGCAAACAGTAAATTTCAAGATGTTTTTCCAAAGGATAAACTAGAGGATTCAAATAGGTTGCAGTCGGTTGCCTTTGAATCTGTTTTTTTGGAAAATAAACAACTCGGAAAATTTGAAATTCACAAACTACCAAATGATCTGCAGATGTCACCTATTTACAGTTTTGCTATTGATGATTTTAACAGTGATGGGGTTACTGATTTTATAGCTGGAGGGAATTTTTATGCTAATCAGATTAATATTGGAAAATGTGACGCTTCATACGGGCATTTATTGACACTAAGTAATAATGGAGATAAATTAAAATGGGAAATTTTACCATTAATAGAATCAGGATTTGCAATCGATGGAGAGGTAAGGGACATGAAGATTTTAAACGGTTTTGAAAATCAAAAATGGATTTTAGTATCTAAGAACAATGATAAAATCCAATTATTCTCTTTCTAAATGTTATAAGTCTTAAACGTTTTATTCTACTCTGTAAACTTTTCTATAGATATGATTTTTATTATCAAAAGTCCATACTTTTTTCCCTATTTCTGAATCCCACATATTATCCCATAAATCATCATATTCTTCACTCACATTATGTGTCATTTTGTAATGCTTATCACTTGTGTAAGAGCTAATCTGAAAATATCTTAATGTTTTTTCTTTATCACTTTTTTTTACTTTGTATAACTTGTAAAAGTTTTTCCCGTAACCAGAATTTTCTAGGATAATATTTACATTAGAATTAAATTTTAAAAATTCTGATTCTAAATTTTCTGGGACATCAAAAAAGTGAAC
>MDTB01205001.1_pt1 | contig 20062 bp, 20 predicted proteins | sample 811161 | NCBI WGS metagenome assembly MDTB01 (sample SAMN05326650, study PRJNA326480) | marine metagenome | isolation source: seawater | place: Mediterranean Sea | collected 2009 | reverse complement strand
TTAATGTTTAAAAAAATTTTAATTGCAAACCGTGGGGAAATTGCAGTTAGAATTATTAGAGCATGTAAAGAATGGGGAATTTCAACAGTAGCAGTTCACTCTGATGTAGATAGAAATAGCATGCATGTAAGAATGGCAGATGAAAGTGTTTGTATTGGATCTCATCAACCTGTAAATAGTTATTTAAATATACCGGCATTAATGTCTGCAATTGAACTTACAAATTCTGATGCCGTTCATCCTGGCTATGGTTTTTTATCTGAAAATGTAAATTTTGCCAGAATTCTTGAAGATAACAAAATAAATTTTATTGGAGCTAGCTCGAAACATATTGAAATGATGGGAGATAAAATTCAAGCTAAAAGAATTGCAAAAGAAAATGGTCTACCTATCATAGAAGGTTCTGAAGGTGGTGTTAAAGATATATTTGAAGGTAAAGAATTAAGCAAAAAAATTGGTTTTCCTATTTTAATTAAAGCATCTGGCGGCGGTGGTGGAAAGGGAATGAAGATTGTTTTTAAGGAAGAAGAATTTGAAACATTATTCTCAACAGCGAAATCAGAAGCTCAAAAATATTTTGGTAACGACGAGGTGTATATTGAGCAATTTTTTCAAAATCCTAGACATATAGAAGTTCAAATTTTAGCAGGAAAAAATAATGTCGTTCATCTTCATGAAAGAGATTGCTCAGTTCAAAGAAGACATCAAAAATTAATAGAGGAAACGCCTAGTCCTATTTTAAATGACAAAATAAGAAATGATTTATTTGAAAAAACAGTAAATATGGTAAAAAAAATAGGCTATATAGGAGCTGGAACCGTAGAATTCATTTATGAAGATGGAAAGTTTTATTTTCTTGAGATGAATACGAGAATACAAGTTGAACATCCAGTAACAGAAATGGTCACAGGAATTGATATTATTAAAGAACAAATTTGGATCGCTTTTTCTGGAGAAACTGCTCTAAAACAAAGTGATATCAATCCAAGAGGTCATGCTATTGAATGTAGAATTAATGCTGAAGATGCGAGTAAAAATTTTCAACCATCTCCAGGAATAATAACTATGTGTCATCAACCATCTGGATTTAGAACAAGAGTAGATGGTTCAATATTCCAGGGTTACAAAGTAACTCCATATTATGACAGTATGATATGTAAATTAGTTTGCCATGGTAGAAATAGAATTGAGGCAATTCAGAGAATGAATAGATCATTAGATGAGTTTGTAATAGAAGGAATTAAAACAACTATTCCTCTTCATAAAAAGCTGCTAAATCATAAAAAATTTATAAGCTCAGATTTTAATGTGAGTTGGCTTGATAATGAAAATATTATCTAGTAACAATCCACTAACCAAATATCATAAACAGGGTGATCAAAAGGTTTTATGGACGGACTTGATGAGAATATCCACCCATTAAACACAAACACTTCATCGTTATTTTTACTTGTTAGATCTTTGACCTGTATATATGCTGTTATTTCAGGATTATCATCAAATTGTGAATTTTTACATTTAAAACTTCTTATAGACAAATCTTTGAATTTAATCAATTTTCCATTTCTCAATTTAAGCAAAGTATTTTTTGAACTAATTTTATCTAGTATCTTTAAATCGGTATAAGAACCCTCTAGTTTATTTTGTGAAATAGAATTACAAGTTAAGAAAAAATAGACTATGAATGTTGATAACAATAAGTTTATTTTAATTTTTCCAGCTAGAATACTTTTTTTTATTACCATCTTGGTTTTTATTAGGATAATAGGCATTATCTGTACCAGTTAAATTAGGTTGATGAGGTTTTTGCCAATCATATTTTTCTAATTTATGTTTTTTTTCAATTTTATTAGGTGTAAAATGTATCCAAGAATACCATTCAACTGGTATTTTGGATGCATCAATAATGTTTGCATAAACTATCCATCTTTTTCCATTTTTACTCTCATAATACTTATTACCTAACTCATCATTTCCAACCAATTTGCCAAAGAAAATAGTTTTTAGTCTTGTTCCAAAAGTATCTTGATTCCACCAAGTGAAAATTTTTTTTAAAATTGTCAACATTAAATAATTTTTTATTTCAATTAAAAATTGTATAATTTAAATTAGACTAAAATATGAATTTGTATATAAATTAAATGATTCATAATTCAAATTAAATTAAAATTGAGGTTAAATGGCAAAATATTTAGTAGAAACTTATTATACATGTACTTTTAGAGTTAATCATTACCTAGATGATATTAATGAAGTAGAACTTAAAAACTTAGAAAAAAGAGATGATGGTAAATTTGAGGTTCTAGATGTTAAGTTAGACAACCGTAAAACTAAAAGTCTAGATCCAAACAATAACAAAGTAATTGAAAGTAAAAAGGTTGAAGTGGTCTCAGAAGTAAACGAACAAATACCTCAAAGCAAAGAAAATATTCTTTCTAACTTAAATAAATCTTCAGAAAAAAATGGTGCACGATATGGAATGCCCGATAGAAGAAAGGGTTATATTCAAAAAGCTACTATAGGGGATCATAAAGTATACCTGCACACTGGTGAATATGAAGATGGTAAAATTGGTGAAATTTTCATAGATACAAGTAAAGAAGGTGAACTAGTAAAGGCTCTAATGAATAATTTTGCAATAGCAGTATCTTTGGGACTCCAATATGGTGTGCCATTGGACGAATTTATAAATGCATTTATTGGCACAAAATTTGAACCCTCTGGAAAAGTAAAAGGAAACGACAGAATATTAAGTGCTAGCTCAATATTAGATTATATTTTTAGAGAATTAGCAATCTCTTATCAAAACAGAGAAGATTTAGCTCACACACCATCTATAGGTGGCGGAGATACAACTTATGCTGATGAGCAAAATTCTGAAGACCAAAGTCAATTATTAAAAATTGTAAAAGATATTACTAGTAAAGGCTTTGTTAGAAATAATTATAAAAAAAATCTAGTAGATCTTTCTGATGTCAAGATATCCTTAAAGGGTAAGAAATAATTTTTATGTTTTATTCTTTAAACTTAAATTAAGATCTTTTAATTGTTCATCAGAGACCTCTGATGGAGCATTCATCATTAAATCTTGAGCATTTTGATTCATTGGAAACATTGTAACCTCTCTAATATTTTTTTCATTAGCCAATAACATAATAATTCGATCTATACCTGGTGCTATTCCACCATGTGGAGGGGCACCATAGCTTAAAGCATTAATCATGCCACTAAATTTTTCTTGTACATCGTTCTTGTTATATCCAGCGATAGAAAAGAGTTTATACATAAGTTCTGGCTTATGATTTCTTATAGCCCCAGATGACAATTCAATTCCATTACAAACAATATCATACTGAAATGCTAATATATCTAAGGGGTTTTCAAAATCTTTTTCTTTTAAATCACCTTGAGGCATTGAAAATGGATTATGACTAAATTTAATCTTACTTGTATTTTCATCAATTTCAAACATAGGATAATCAACTATCCAACAAAAAGCAAAAATATTATCATCAATAAGATTTAAGTCATGTCCGATTTTTTCTCTTGCTAGAGAGGTAATTTTTTCTATTTCAGTTTTTTTACCACATGCCATAAAAACACTATCTCCTATTTCAGCATTTGTTTTTTTCATTATTTCTAGTAAAGCTTCTTCTGAAAAAAATTTTCCTATTGGTCCTTTTGCAGAAAGATTTTTATCTTTCTCAAAAGTAAAGTATGCTAATCCTGAAGCACCTTGTTCTTTTGCCCATTTGTCAATATTATCAAAAAAACTTCTTGGTTTATCTTTTGTATTTTTTGTTAAAATGCATCTTACTCTAGAGCCAGCTTTGACAAGTTTTTTAAAGATCTCAAAGGACACATCTTCCCGTGAAAATATCTCAGTTATATCGTTTATTATAAGAGGATTTCTTAAATCAGGTTTATCGCTTCCATACTTAAGCATAGATTCTGAGTATGAAATTTTTGGAAATTTTTCGTGCATTAATTTTTTAGATGAAAATTTTTTAAATATATTAACTAATAATTTTTCAACTACATTAAAAACATCTTCTTGCTCTACAAAAGACATTTCTAAATCTAATTGGTAAAATTCACCTGGGCTTCTATCTGCTCTTGCATCTTCATCTCTAAAACATGGAGCTATTTGAAAGTATTTATCAAAACCAGAAATCATAATTAGTTGTTTAAATTGTTGGGGTGCTTGCGGTAATGCATAAAATTTTCCAGGGTTCAGCCTACTTGGAACTAGAAAATCTCTTGCACCCTCTGGACTTGATGAGGTCAATATTGGAGTTTGAAATTCCAAAAACCCTATTTTTGTCATTTCATTTCTGATATATGAAATCACTTTAGATCTTAAAATTATATTTTCATGAATTTTTTTTCTTCTAAGATCTAAAAATCTGTACTTTAACCTAATTTCTTCTGCATACTCTTGATCGCTGAAAACTGGCATTGGTAATTCTTTACAAGTTCCTAAAATCTCAAATTTATTTATTGCAACTTCGATTTCACCTGTTTTAATATCTTTATTAATTGTTTCAGCTGATCGACTAACAACTTTTCCTTGAATCTTTATAACAGTTTCTAATTTTGTTTTTTCCAAATCTAAAAAATGTTTATTTTCTTTATCAATGATACATTGGGTAACTCCATAATTGTCTCGAAGATCTACAAATAAAAGATTTCCATGATCTCTTTTTTTATTAATCCATCCCGATATAGATATATCTCTATCTAAATCATCTATTCTTAGTTCGCTGCAGTTGTGAGTCCTATATTTATTCAATTATTCCTCTAATGCTTCTTTAATAATCTTAAAATCGATTGATTTTTTTCTTTTTAAACTAATTTCGTCGATTTTATATATAAAATCACAAATTTTGCCATATGATCTATCAATTCTTTTAATTACAAAATCTATCAGTTTTTTATCTATAGATATTTGTCTATCAGATAAATTTTTCAATATTAATGCATACATGAGATCATCTTCAGGTTTGTTTATTGATGACAAAATAAAGTTTTTTGATCTTGAGTTTAAATCATCTAGTTTATATAAAAAATTTACTATTGGTTTTCTTGTTGTGACAATTAAATATTTGTTATCATTTTCAATTATATTTAATAACGTAAAAAATATATTTTCATTAACTTCTTCATTAAGGTTTTCTATAACTATATTCTCGTAAATCTTAATTTTTTTTAAAAAATTATTATTAATGTCAGTTGAGTCTATTTTAATACCTTTAAATTTTTTTAAAAAAATATCTATCAGATGAGTTTTACCAGAAAATTTTTCTCCAATAATGTTAACAAAATTTTTTTCCCATTTTGGCCAGCTATTTAATAATTTAAAAGAAAATTCATTACTTTTAGAAACATAAAAATCTTGGTCCTTAAAATTTTGTTGATGATCAAAATTAAGAATTAATTGATTTAAATCTTTCATTTTAAAATCCATATTTGATTTTGAATATCAAATTTATAATTATTTTCTTTCATAATATTTAAGAAATCATCAGGTGAACCATTAAAAACAATTTTATAAATATTATCTCTATTATTAAATTTATAAATATAGAAATCATAAATAAGATCTATATTACTTAATATTTTCTCAAATTGAGAAATTTTAGTGTTGTCGTCATTATCAATTGAAAGTGTCAAAGCTAACTTAATTGAATTATTAATTTCATTCTTTGATTTCCAATAATTTTCATACATATCTTTTAAATTTTCTGTAAACAGCTCAAATTCTTTTTCACTTTCTAAACTAAAATTTTGAAACTTTAAATTTTTAAGATCAATTTTATTATTTAAACTTATTTTATTAAGTACTCTTATTTCTTTATCGTTTTTAAAGACAATCATAATTATATAATCGTCTAAGTTATATTTTTGAATAATTTGTTTAAAATCATAGTTCTCTAAATTGTTTAGATTATTTTTAATTAAATTAAAATCTTCAAGGTCTTCGGTTGGTAAAATAAAGTTAAGTAAGTGATGTTTTTTGATATCAAAATTCCAATTATTAAACAAATAATTTTCTGAAAATATCAAAATTTCATTTTTATTTTCATCAAGAATTATTGGAATAAAAAGAACATCTTTTTTTATTGGTAGTGATGGAACAATATTTTTACTTTCTAGTAAACTAAATACTTTTTTTTTATTAAAGGATACATTTAAAGTTAAGTAATAAATTTCGTCTATAAACTTTTCTTCTTTAATCGAAAATGTTTCGATCATACCTTTAATTAGAGGCATAGAGGTTTTTTTAAGTTTTTCATGGTCAGTTGTTTTAGCAATTGACAAAATCAAATAATTAAATGCCTTTACAAAACCCTCATCAATTATCTTATTTTTGTTAAAATTAATCTCAAATGGTGTTGATATTTCTATATCGGTAATAGAAAAGCTTTTTGCATAAATATTAACTGTGGAAAAAAAAATATTTAATAAAGCAAGATAGCAAAAATGAATATATAGTTTCTTTAAAGTAAAAAATTTGAAATTAAATTTCATAAAACATATTAATGAATAAAAAAAAATTTACCTATAAAAAAAGTGGTGTTAACATCAATGCTGCAGATAAATTTATTAAATTTATTTCTTCTGTTTCACCAAAAAAAAAAGGCAAAAAAAAGTTTTCTAATATAGGTGGATTTGGTTCAATATCGAACATCCCAAATCATATAAAACAGCCTAAAATCGTTGCATGCACAGATGGGGTTGGTACAAAAATTGAAATTGCAAATATATTAAATAAGTATGACACAATTGGAATTGATTTAGTTGCAATGAGCGTAAATGATTTAATTGTCCAAGGTGCCAAACCAATACTGTTCTTAGATTATATATCAATCAACAAAATTAATTTAACTAAACTTAAATCAATTATTAAAGGAATTGTAATTGGTTGCAAACAATCGGAATGTGAATTAGTTGGTGGGGAAACAGCAGAAATGCCTGGGACATATGAAAAAGGGAAATTTGATATAGCTGGTTTTGCTGTTGGGGTTGTAGATAAGAATAAAATTTTAAGTAAGAACAAAATTAAATATAAAGATCTAATATTATCTATTCCATCAAGTGGACTTCATTCAAATGGATATTCTTTGGTAAGATACTTATTAAAACAAAAAAAAATTAATTTAAAGAAAGATAAATTTTTAAAAAAAGAACTTTTAAAACCAACAAAAATTTACGTTGAAGAAGTTCTTAAATTAGTTGATAAAAATTTGATTAATGGATGCGCTAACATTACAGGTGGTGGTTTAGTGGATAATATTAAAAGAATTATCCCTGAAAATTTAGTTGCAGAAATCAATTTAAATAAAATTAATACACTAGAAATTTTTAAATGGTTAAAAAAAAATGGTATTAATAACAAGGAAATGCTTAAAACATTTAATTGTGGTGTCGGCTTTTGCTTAATAATTAATCCCAAAAACTTAAAAAAAATAAAAAAATTTTTCAAAAAAAAATTTCAACCTTACATAATTGGAAAAATTTCTAGAGGGAAAAATAAAGTTAAATTAAATGGCTCAATCAACTGGAACTAGAAAAATAAAAACTGCAGTTTTTATTTCTGGGAATGGAACTAATTTAAAATCTCTTATAAAATTTTCTAAACTTAAAAAATCTCCAATTTCAATTAATTTGATAATTTCTAATAATCCTAAATCAAAAGGTTTAAATTTTGGAAAGATTTTTAAAATTAAAAAACAGATATTCGACTTTAAAAAAAAAAGTCTAGCAGAGTCAAAAATTCTTTTTGAATTAAAAAAAAATAAGATAGATTTAATTTGTCTTGCAGGTTTTATGAAAATTCTTTCAAAAAAATTTATTAACAATTTTAATGGAAAAATATTAAATATCCACCCATCTCTTCTTCCAAAATTTAAAGGTTTGAATACCCATGAAAGAGTAATTAAAAGTAAAGAAAAATATTCTGGATGTACTGTACACTTTGTCAATTCTAAATTAGATTCAGGAAAAATTATTATTCAAAAAAAAATAAAAATTCTTAAAAATGATACTTCGAAAACATTAGCCAAGAGGATTTTGGCCCAAGAGCACAAATTATATCCAAAAGCAATTTTAAAGATTTTTAGTCTTTAAAGAAAAAATCTATTTCAATTTTTGCATTTTCAAGACTATCTGAACCATGAACAGAATTTTTATCGATAGATATTCCATATTTTTTTCTAATTGTTCCTTCATCAGCATCCTTTGGATTAGTAGCTCCCATAAGTTCCCTATTTGCTAGTATAGCATTCTCTTTTTCTAGAGCCATTACCACAATTGGACCAGATGAAAGGTAAGCACACAAATCGTTGTAAAAAGGCTTAGTTTCGTGGACCTTATAAAACTTTTCAGCCTCTGCTTTATCTATTTGAATTTTTTTTTCTTTAATTATTGAAAAACCCTTATTTATAAATATTTCTTTAATTTCTTTATCTAAATTTCTTTCAACTGCATCAGGTTTTATAATTGATAATGTTTGCTCCATATTACTCATAATTATCCTCGATTAATTGATTTAATAATCTTACACCATAGCCAGTTGCACCTCCTGAGTTTAATGCTCCTCCATATTTTGAAAATGCCATTCCAGCAATATCTAAATGAGCCCAAGGTGTTTTATTCAAAATAAATCTTTGCAAAAATTGCGCTGCTGTTGTTGATCCAGCTCCCCCAACATAATTTATATTTTGCATATCCGCATTTTTAGAATTTATCAACTTGTCGAAATTTTTATGTAATGGCATTCTCCATAATTTTTCTTCCACTTTTTCTCCAGCTTCTAATAGTTGTTTTGATAATTTATCATTATTTGAAAAAAGTCCTGCATATTCAGATCCTAAAGAAACTATAATTGCACCAGTCAATGTTGCTAGATCAACTATTAATTTAGGTTGAAATTTTTTTTCTGTAAAGGTAAGTGCGTCCGCTAGCACTAACCTGCCTTCAGCATCTGTATTTAAAATTTCTATTGTTTTACCACTATAAGATTTTACAATGTCTCCTGGTCTTTGTGCGTTTCCACTTACCATATTTTCTACTAGTCCAACTACTCCCACTGCATTTATTTTTGCTTTTCTTATTGCTAAGTTTTTCATTAAACCAACAACTGTTGCGGAGCCTGCCATATCATATGTCATGTCCTCCATAAATTTTGCAGGTTTAAGAGAATAACCACCAGTATCAAAACACACTCCCTTTCCCACAAAAGCCAAAGGTTTAGAATTATTTTTTACTCCATTCCATTCAATTGTAACTAAATACGATCCTCTTATACTTCCTTGCCCTACTCCAAGTAAGGCATTCATACCTAGTTTCTTTAATTCTTTTTCACCATATATTTTTATTTTTAAACCATTTTTCTTAAGCGAATTTAATCTTTTTGCATATTCGTCAGGATGCAACACGTTTCCTGGCTCAGAAACTAGATCTCTTGTAAAAAAAGTTCCTTCTTCCAAAGCTTTAAATTTTAATTGATCATGATTTGAAGGTTTATTTTTATTTCCAAGAATATTAAGAGTAATAGCTTTTAATTCTTTTTTGGTTTTATACTTATTAAATTCATAAGATTTAAGTTTTATTCCATGAAGCAAATGTCCTAAAAAATTTTCTACTTTACTTTTAATTAAATCAGAATTTATGATATACTCACTTTTTTTGTCGATACATATTCGACCATATAATTCAGCTCCTAAATTTTCAACATCACTCAACTTTAATTCTTTTTTAATTGAAACTAAAATTATCTTTTTTTTTGAGTTTATCTCAAAGACCAGTAAATTTTTTTTTAAATCACTAGTTTTTAAAAGATCAGAAATATAAGAAAACTCATGTTTTAAAATAAATCTTTTTAATCCATCGATATTGAAATTTTCCTCAGCAAATAGAATAAGATTAGCTGAATTCTTTTTTGTGGCGCTATTTTTATAATTAATTTGGATACTCATAAATTTTAAATACACTCATTGCGAGTAGAGTGCTATATATTGGTAAAATTATCATATTTCAATGAAAAAAATATTATTTAGAAAACTACTTTTAGATTGCATGACCTTCTTCATTGTTGCCCTACTTAGCTCAAGTATAATCATATGGGTGTTTCAAGCCGTGAATTTCTTAGATATAATGATTGAAGATGGTCGTGATTTTTTTGTTTATATAAACTACTCCTTACTGAATTTTCCAAAAATATTCAGCAAATTATTCCCTTTTGTTCTTTTTTTTAGCTTGTTTTATATAACTGGTAAGTATGAACAAAATAATGAACTAATGATATTTTGGAATTTTGGAGTAAATAAAATTAATGTCATAAATTTTTTTTTAAAATTTTCTATAATCTTATTCTTTATTCAAATTACATTAACAGCTATAATTGTTCCAAAATCCCAAGAATTAGCAAGATTTTTTTTAAAAGACTCAAAAGTTAATTTCTTTGGTAACTTTATAAAAAAACAAAAATTTAATGACACAATTAAAGGTGTGACTATCTTTAGTGAAAGCAAAGACAATGAAGGAAATTTATATAATTTATATTTAAAAAAAGATATTGATAAATCAAATTTCCAAATTACCTATGCAAAAAAAGGTCTATTTAAAGAAATTAATAATACGCCTATTTTAGTTTTATATAACGGTGAAACCATAAGTAAAAAAAATAATGAAATTACAAATATTAGTTTTTCAAAGTCAGATTTTGTTTTAAAAAGCTTAGAGTCAAATACAACTACATATTCTAAAACACAAGAGCTTTCTACATTAAACATTTTAAAGTGTATTGGCCTAATTTATAAATTTAATTTTATAGAAAAAAAAACTAATAAGATAGAAATTCCTAATTGTAGTATTCAAAATATTAGAAATATATTAAAAGAATTTTATAAACGAATAGTCATACCATTTTATATTCCAATTTTGACCTTAATTCCTTTCATAATAATAATTTTATCAAAAGAAAGTGCCCATTATAATAAATTAAAAATTTCTACATTCTTAATTGGTATAACTGTTATAATTTTTTCAGAAACTACAATAAGATATATATCGGATAAGATTATTCCTAATTTTCAAATTACCATAATACCATTATGTTTATTTCTAATTTTGTATTTTACATTTTTATTTAAGTTTAAATTTTTTAAGAAAAATAAATTATGAGAACTTATATAAGATTTTTAACAGATTTATTTTTAAAAAGTTTTGTTTATGTTATTTTGATAATGATAAGTTTAGTATTCATTTTAAACTTATTGAGTGAAATAGAATTTTTTAAAGAGATAAAAGTTGATAACTCATTTACATTGTTTCTAACTGCCTTAAATACTCCAACAATGATTTTTGAAATGTTTCCATTTATATTCTTAATTAGCACTCAGTTATTTTTTATTAAACTTTTTGAAAATAAAGAAATAGACATTTTTAAATATACAGGTTTAAAAAATTCCAGAATTCTTATTATTATTGGCACATTGTCTTTAATAGTTGGAATAATAATCACAATTTTTTTCTATAATTTTTCATCTGGATTAAAAAATTTTTATCTTGAATTAAAGTCACAATATACCACAGACGGTAAATACCTTGCTGTAATTACTAAAAATGGGCTATGGATTAAAGATAAATTTGATAATAAAATTTTAATAATTAATTCAAGTAAAATTGAGCAGAATTATTTAATCGGAAATTTTATAACTGAATTTGATAAAGATTTTAAATCCATTAGAAACATTAAGAGTGAAAAAATTGATATTACTAATAATGAATGGATAGTTTTTGATGCAAAAATTTATAAAAAAAATAATTATGAAAATAAAGATGAAATTAGACTTAAAACAAATTTTAATTATAAAAGGATACAAAGCCTATATTCAAATCTGTCTTCATTAAATATATTTCAACTTTATGAACTAAGAAAAAACTATTTGAGATTAAACTACTCTGTTACAGAAGTAAATCTACAGATATTAAAATTAATTTCATTTCCACTTTATTTATTGATGATGGTAATATTTTCGGCATGTATTATGTTAAGGATTAAATATTTAGATAGTTCAACTGTAAAAATTTCAATAGGTATTTTTTGCTCTGTAATAATATATTATATGAACAACTTTTTTTATGTATTAGGTAGTACTGAGAGAATTCCTTTATCAATTGCGATATTTTTACCATTATTTATACTAACTCTTACTAACAGTTTTCTAATTAATAATATCAATGAAAAATAATATTCTGCAATTTTTATCTTTAGTAATTATAAGTTTTTCAATTACACTGAATGTATATAGCAATGAACCATTTAATTTTGATATAACAGAGATTGAAATTATTGATAACGGTAATACTGTAAAGGGATATAAGGGAGGTACAGCAACAACAGATGATGGTTTAAAGATTGAAGCTGAAAATTTTGTTTACGATAAAATACTTAATATATTAAACGCTTATGGAAATGTAAAAATTACAAACGATTTAAGTAATTATAAAATTTTTTCAGAAAAAATAACTTATATTAAAGATCAAGAAAAAATTTTTACAAAAGGTTTAACTGAGGCAATATTAGATCAAAGATATAATTTTTTATCGAAAGATGTTTTGTTTTTAAAAAACGAAATGATTTTAAGTTCCTCTGAAAAATCATCACTAAAAGATAATGATATAAATTTGTATAAATTTGAAAAATTTAGTTACTCAATAAATGACTTGATTTTAAAAGCTAATAAAATTGAAATATTTTCTAATTTCAAAAAATCTAAAAATGAAAAAGAAAAATTTTATTTTGAGAGTGGTATTATCAATTTTAAAAATAAAGATTTTATTGCGGGTGGAACTAAAATTAAACTTAAAAAAAATAGTTATGATAATTCTAAAAATGATCCAAGAATTTATGGTGTTTCATCAAATAAAAAAGGTGTAATTACAACTATAAACAAAGGAACTTTTACTAGCTGCGCACTAAATGAAAATTGCCCTCCCTGGAGCATAAGCTCAAATAAAATTCAACATAACTCCACAAAAAAACAAATTATTTATAAAGATGCTCTTCTTAAAATTTATGATATTCCTGTTCTTTATTTTCCAAAATTTTTTCATCCAGATCCAACTGTAAAACGACAAAGTGGACTATTACAGCCACAATTAAATAATTCTAATATTTTAGGTTCATCTTTACGTATACCGTATTTTCATGTATTGGCTGAAAATAAAGATTTTACTTTTACACCAATCATATTTGACGATGATATATATATGTTTCAAAATGAATATAGAGAGGAAAAAAAGAATTCTTCTTTGATATCAGACCTAGGGTTTGCAAAAGGTTACAAGTCAGTAATTACTGATAATAAAGAAAAAAATATAGGTCATTTTTTTGCCAAGTTTGATTTAGATTTAAACTTAAACTCATTTGTAAAAAGTGATTTTAAACTATCCTTAGAACAAGTAACAAACGATACTTATCTTAAAGTTTTTGACTCTAATTTAACTAATACTAGCCCCAGGGTAATGCCTAATGACAAAAGCCAATTAAGATCGAATTTATCAGTTAATTTAGATCATGAAAAATATTCATTAGATACTGGAATGACTGCTTATGAAACTTTAAGTGGTACAGATAGTGATAGATATGAATATATTTTACCATATTATGCATTTTCTAAAAATTTAATTTCTAATGATCTTTTAAGTTTAAATTTTAGTTCAGATGGTAATAATAATTATCAAAAAACTAATAATCTTAAAAGTGTTATAAACAATAATTTTAACTTTCGATCGATTGATTTTATTTCAAAAAATGGCTTTAAAAATAATATTGGTATTTATTTTAAAAATGTAAATACAGTTGCAAAAAATGATACTTTATACAAATCAAGTCCACAACTTGAATTAATGAATATTATTAATTTAGAGACAAGCTTACCGCTTATTAAAGAAAATAAAAAATACTCAAATTCAATTACTCCAAAAATTTCTTTCAGATATAATCCAACTGATATGAAAAATTACTCAGGCTCTGATAGACAAATAAATACTGGTAATATTTTTTCAATTAATAGACTCTCTATTAGCGACTCTTATGAAGCAGGAAAATCATTAACTATTGGAGTAGATTATAAAAAAGAGACTATTGAAGATATCAATAAATTTTTTGAATTTAGTTTAGCTACAGTTCTAAGAGATCTAGAGCAAGATACAATACCGACTACAAGTACGTTAGGACAAAAACAATCAAATTTATTTGGAAAAACTAACTATAATTTATCAAAAATTTTAAATTTAAATTATAATTTTGCTTTAGATAATGATTTAAAAACGTTTGAACATAACTCTATAGGAACAACATTTAATTTTGAAAAGTTGAGTACAAGTTTTGATTTTGTTGAAACTGGAGGTAAAATGGGTGATACCAATTTTATAGAAAATTCAACGACCTTTGAGGTAAATGAAGATAATTATTTATCTTTTGGCACGAGAAGAAATAGAAAAATAAGTTTAACTGAATATTACGATTTAGTATATCAATACAAAAATGATTGTTTGGTTGCTGGAGTAAAATATAAGAAAACTTATTATCAAGATAGAGATTTAATACCTGCTGAAGATTTATTGTTTTCAATTACGCTATTTCCTCTAACTAAATATGAAACAAAAGTAGATCAAGATCTTTATAAAAATTAAAAATGAAATTTATTCGACACTTATTGATTTTATTTATAATAAGTAGTTTTATAAATGCCAAATCAATAGAAAATAAAATTTTGTTAAAGATAGATAATGAAATTATTACATCTATTGATGTTTTTAAAGAAACTAACTATTTAATGGCTATCAATAGTAAAATCAACGAAATGGAAAAGGGGGATTTATATAATATTTCTATTAATTCTTTAATTAGAGAAAAGATTAAGAAAATTGAAATTCAAAAAAATACTTCTAATAATAAATTTGATTTTGACGAAATATATCTTAATGAGCTAATAAGCAATACTTACAAAAAAATGGGGTTTAAAAATCTTGAGGATTTTAATAAACATCTAAAAGAACATGGGGTTAAAATTGAAGACATCAAAAATAAAATTTCTATAGAGTCTTTGTGGAATGAGCTTATATATAAAAAATTTTCTAAAAAAGTAATAATTGATAAAACTAAGTTAAAAAAAAAGTAATAGAAGATAACGACAAAGAGATTAGTTCTTATTTAATTTCTGAAATAGTCTTCAAAATATCAGATAATAAAGATTTAAGTCAGACATTTGAGTTAATTAAAAAAGATATAAATGAAAAAGGATTCTACAATGCAGCTTTGCTTCACAGTATTTCTGACTCAGCTATAAATGGTGGTGATCTAGGATGGATTATTGATCGATCGCTTAATTCTAAAATTAAAAGTAAGATAAAAGAATTAGAAATTTCAAATTATACTGATCCAATAACTATTCCAGGAGGTTTTTTAATTTTAAAACTTAATAATGTTAAAAAAGATAAAATTAAGTATGATATTAATTTAAAACTTAATGAATTGATACGTCTTTCAACTAACCAACAACTAAATCAATTATCAAATATTTATTTTGATAAAGTAAAAAAAGAAATTAAAATTGAAAAATTATAAACCTATTATAATTGTTGCTGGTGAGCCTAATAGTATTTTTTTAGAAATATATTTTAAAGCATTAAAATCTAAAAGATATAAATCTCCATTAATTTTAATTTGTTCGAAAAAAATACTATTAAATGAAATGAAAAAATTTAAATTCAAAAAAAAAATCAAATTAATTGAGTCATATAATTTAAATAAGATGCAATTAAATAATGATAGTATAAATTTACTTAATGTTAAATTAGACTTACCAAAGAAAAAAATGAAATCTTTTACTAAATCAAATCATTATATTAAAGAATGTTTTGATTTATCATTTAAAATATTGAAAAATGGGTCAACTAATAAATTTATAAATGGACCTATATCAAAAAAAAAATTTTTAAATAAAAAATTTCTAGGAATGACTGAATATGTATCAAAAAAATTTAATACAAAAAAAAATGCTATGCTAATTTACAATAAAGAATTATCTGTTTGCCCAATAACTACTCATCTTCCACTTAAGTCTGTAGCAAATAATATTAATAAAAGTTTAATAATAGAAAAAATTAAATTAATTTATGATTTTTATCTTAAGTATCTTATGCAAAAACCTAAGATTGCTGTTTTAGGTCTTAATCCTCATTGTGAAAGTATCCACAAATTTAATGAAGATGAAAAAATTTTAGAACCCGTAATAAATTATATGAAAAAAAAAAATTTTAAAGTTTATGGTCCCTATCCAGCTGACACTATTTTTTTGAAAAATAATAGAAAAAAATACGATGTAATATTAGGTATGTACCATGATCAAGTTTTAACACCCCTAAAAACATTATATGAGTATGATGCAATAAATATTACTTTAGGATTACCTTTCATAAGAGTATCTCCAGATCATGGACCTAATGAAAAAATGGTAGGCAAAAATCTATCGAGTCCACTAAGTTTAATTAAAGCACTTAAATTCTTGGATAAAATTTGATTAAAGCAAAAAAAAGCTTAGGACAGAATTTTCTTATCGATAAGAAAATTTTAGATAGAATTGTAAATATTGTTAAAATAAAAGATAAAACAATTCTTGAAATTGGACCTGGCACTGGAAATTTAACATCTTTTATAATTCAAAAAAAACCAAAAGAACTTATTGTAGTTGAAAAAGACTTAATTTTAGCCAAAAACTTAAATGCTATTTTTAATGAAAAACTTAAAATAATTAATGATGATATTTTAAATGTAAATGAAAACTTATTATCTCAAGAAAAAATTACAGTATTTGGAAATCTCCCATATAATATTTCTACTGAAATATTAATTAAATGGATAATAAATTTAAAGAATAATTTTTGGTTTGATCATTTAATTTTGATGTTTCAAAAAGAAGTTGCTGATAGAATTATTGCAAAATTTAATACTAAAACCTATGGAAGATTATCAATTTTAAGTAATTGGAAACTTAATATAGAAAAAATTTGTGATATTAAACCTGACTCATTTTTTCCAAAACCAAAAATAGATAGTTCGTTATTATATTTTTCTCCTAAAACAAAATTTCATGTAATTAAAAATCCTAAAAATTTGGAAAAAGTTACAAGAATTTTTTTTAACCATAGAAGAAAAATGTTAAAAAAACCATTCAATCTTTTATTTAGTGGTAATGAAAATATATTAAATAAACTTAAGATCGATTTAAAATTAAGACCACAAAATTTGGATTTTGATAGATATTATCAAATAACAAGAGAATATGAAAATTTAATTAGTTAATTTGTTTACATGATTTCTAATAAATTCTAGGTCATAATCTTTTGAACCATTATCAATCTCTGCATTAATTAAGCTTTTTATCTTTAAATAGCATCTTTTTAAATCATCGTTTACAACGACATAATCATAATTAATCCAATGCAAAACATCTCTTTCAAATTGTTTCATTCTTTCTTCAACTATAAGTTTGTCTTTCATATCTCTGCTAGAGAGTCTTTTAAATAGTACTTCTTTGCTAGGAGGTAGAATAAAAAAAGTAATTAATTTATAATCTAACTTCTTATTTTTAATTTGATCAGCGCCTTGCCAATCTATGTCAAATAAAACATTTTTTCCTTTATTTAGTTTATCAATTACAGGAGTCCTAGTAGTACCATAAAAATTATCAAATACTTTTGCATACTCTAGAAATTCTTCATTATTTATTAATCTTTTAAATTCATCTTTATTTATAAAAAAGTAATCTTCATTATAAACTTCATTTGGTCTTGGTTGACGAGTAGTATGTGAAATAGAAATTTCAAAATTAACTAAATCGGATAACATTTTTACTAATGTTGTTTTGCCAGCTCCTGATGGAGAGGATAAAATTATCATTACCCCGTCTTTTTCTGAGGGCATTAAAGCTACTAGTTTGCTTTACCTTCGATAAATTTAACTGCATCACCCACAGTTAAAATTTTCTCAGCTTCACTATCTGATATTTCAGATCCAAACTCTTCTTCAAAAGCCATTACTAACTCAACAGTATCTAAACTATCTGCTCCTAAATCATCTATAAAGCTTGACTCCTCAGTCACCTTACTTTCATCAATTCCTAAATGATCAGCCACTATTTTTTTAACCTTGCTCGAAACTTCTTCTGACATATTCATCCTTTTTGTTATAAATTCTTAATAGTTTAAAAACTTATTTTGTCAAGCCATATACATACCCCCATTAACATGTAAGGTTTCTCCATTGATATAACTTGACTGATTTGAGCTTAAAAAAAGTACTGCATTTGCAATATCGTCTGTTTCTCCAAGACGACCTGAGGGAATTTTAGATATAATAATCTCCTTAAATCTTTCATCTATCTTATCTGTCATTGTTGTTTTTATAAAACCTGGAGAAATACAGTTTATATTAATATTCTTTTTTGCATATTCAATTGCAAGACTTTTTGACATAGCAATAATTCCAGCTTTAGAAGCTGTATAATTTGCTTGCCCCAAATTACCAGTATGCCCTACAACAGAGGTAATATTTACAATTTTACCTGATTTATTTTTTAACATTTTTTTTATTGCAAATTTGCTCAATAAAAATGTTGACGTTAAATTGATATCAATTACCCTTTGCCACTCTTCTAGACTCATTCTTATGGCCAAATTGTCTTGCGTAATACCTGCGTTATTTACAATACAGTCCAAGCTACCACCCAAATTTTTAGTAGCGTTTTCAATAAATTCTTCAATTTTATCCTTCTGTGAAATATCAAATTTTAATATTTTAATTTTTTCATATTTATTTTTGAGTTCTTCTAATTTTTCTACTTTAGTTCCAGATGCTAATATATTTGCACCAGCTTTACTCAATTTATCAATTATAGAATTGCCTATTCCCCCTGATGCTCCTGTAACTATAATATTTTTATCTTTTAAACTATTCATATTATTAAATTTTCAATATCTTTATTACTATTAATTGCATTTATTTTAACTTTTCGATTTATTCTTTTAACTAAACCAGATAAAACTTTTCCTGGTCCAATTTCAATAAAATGGTTTATATCATCTTCTATCATATTAATAACACTTTCTCTCCATCTAACCCTGTTCTCGATTTGTTTGATCAGTAAATCTTTTAATTCCTCACTATCTGTAATTTTTGTAGCTGTGACGTTTGAAATTAATTTATTCTCAATATTTTTAAAGTTTATTTTTTTTAACTCTTCTGCCATAATTTTTGTTGCATTGCTCATTAAAGAACTGTGAAATGGTGCACTTACTGGCAATTTGACGTTTTTTATTGAACTATTTCTAAGAATTAAAATTAAATTATCTAAATCTTGATTTTTACCGCTGAGAACCATTTGTCCTTCAGAATTATCATTTGCTATTTCAACTTTAAATTTATCTTTGTACTCATCTAATAATTTTTCAATTATTTCTATCGATGAGCCCAAAACTGCAACCATTCCTCCCGTTCCGATTGGAAAAGAGTTTTGCATCGCATTACCTCTTATTCTTAATATCTTAATAGTTTCGGCAAAGTTTAAATATCCCGCACAAGATAATGCTGAATACTCTCCAAGAGAATGTCCCGCAAAATACTTGGCCTTATTCAAATCTATATTAAATTCATTTGTAATAACTTTAAAGATCGAGAAGCTAACTAAAAATATTGCTGGCTGAGTGTTAATTGTCAAATCTAATTCCGTTTTAGACCCTTCAAATATCAATTTTGATAGTGAAAAATTAAGTGTATCATCAGCTTCCTTAAATAATTTTTTTACAAGATCATACTTCTCATAAAATTCTTTACCCATTCCTATTATTTGAGAACCTTGACCTGGAAAAATTACTGAAAACATATAAAAAAAACTAAATTTTTTGCCTTTTTAACTATTGTAATTGAACACTTATAATAGTATATCCTCACTTTTTATTAAAGAACTTAAATGAATTTATACGAGCATAC
>MDTB01051777.1_pt1 | contig 20064 bp, 15 predicted proteins | sample 811161 | NCBI WGS metagenome assembly MDTB01 (sample SAMN05326650, study PRJNA326480) | marine metagenome | isolation source: seawater | place: Mediterranean Sea | collected 2009 | reverse complement strand
GTAATGGATCAGAACCGACTGATTGAAGTCGAGGACCTGCGGGTTTACTTCCCCCTCGAGGATAAGACCGTTAAGGCGGTTGATGGTGTCTCCTGGCATATCAATAAAGGCGAGACTCTGGCGGTTGTTGGCGAGTCAGGATCGGGCAAATCTGTTACGGCAATGTCGTTGATGCGTCTAACCGACAATATGGGCGGTAAGATTCCAACCGGGAAGATCAACTTCCGCCGCACCGACGGTGAAATTATCGACATCGTACAGCAGCCATTGGAAACCATGCGTGAGCTTCGTGGTAACGAAGTGTCGATGATTTTCCAAGAGCCGATGACATCGCTCAACCCTGTGTTCACAATCGGCTTCCAGATCAGCGAAGCAATCATTTTGCACCAGGGTAAAACCGAAGCCGAAGCCGAGGACATGGCGCTTGATATGTTGCGCTTGGTCCGGATTCCGGAACCTGAGAAGCAGATGAAGCAGTACCCCCACCAGTTATCGGGTGGTATGCGGCAACGGGTGATGATCGCCATGGCACTGTCGTGCCGGCCAAGCCTGCTGATTGCCGATGAGCCGACGACGGCTCTTGATGTGACAATTCAGGCGCAGATCCTTGATCTGATCAAAATGCTGCAAAAAGAAATCGGCATGTCGGTGATGTTCATCACCCATGACATGGGAGTGGTTGCGGAAATGGCTGACCGGGTGGTTGTCATGCTGCGCGGTGAGAAGGTCGAAGAAGGCCCGGCGCAGCAAATCTTTGAAAGCCCACAGCACCCTTACACCATCGCCTTGCTTGATGCGGTGCCGCGCCTTGGCTCAATGACTGGCCGGCCAAACCCTGAAAAGTTCGCCAATATCGACATCCGTCGGGCGGAAGGCGACGACATTAAGACCGGCGGTAGCACCGAAGTTGGGGCGCCGGTGGAAACCTCGACAGTGCGTGCCGACGCGGCACCATTGCTTGAGGTCAAAGGCCTGACCACCCGATTTGATATTGCTGCCGGTCTGTTTGGCCGGGTTACCGGCCGCGTGCATGCGGTTGAAGATGTTTCCTTCAGCTTACAGCCAGGCGAAACCTTGGCGCTGGTTGGGGAGTCGGGCTGCGGCAAATCGACCACCGGTCGAAGCATCATCAAACTGGTCGAACCAACCCGTGGGTCGGTGGTTTTCGAAGGCCAAGAGCTGATGGGCTTGAGCGCCACCCAAATGCGCCCCATGCGGCGCGACATGCAGATGATTTTCCAAGACCCATTTGCCAGCTTGAATCCTCGTATTTCAGCAGGCTCTGCGATTGCCGAACCGATGCAAGTTCATGGCATTTCCAGTGCCGGTTCAGAAATGAATGACCGTGTTGCCGGCTTGCTTGATCGGGTCGGCTTGTTGCCGGAACATGCGGCACGGTATCCGCATGAATTCTCCGGTGGTCAACGCCAACGGCTGTGTATTGCCCGGGCCTTGGGTTTGAACCCGAAATTGATCATTGCCGATGAGGCGGTGTCGGCCCTAGACGTGTCAATTCAGGCGCAGGTCGTCAACTTGATGATGGAGTTGCAGGAAGAATTTGGCTTGTCCTATCTGTTCATCTCCCATGACATGGCGGTGGTCGAGCGTGTTAGCCACCGTGTTGCTGTCATGTACCTTGGTGAGATTGTTGAAATTGGGCCTCGCCAGGCGGTGTTTGAGAACCCGCAACATGCCTATACGAAAAAGCTAATGTCGGCGGTGCCGATTGCTGATCCGTCACGGCGGCGGACCGAGCTGCGGTTGATGACGGATGAAATTCCGAGCCCATTGAAGCCGGTTGGCTATGAGCCGGAAAACCGTGTTTATCAAGAAGTGGGCACCGGGCATTTCGTGCAAGTTGCAGCTTAAAAGGCAGGTGTCAGATACGTCCAGGCGGGCTGCGGCTTAACGGCTGCAGCCCTGCTGAATGTTTGTGAAAGGCTCTGCGATGACATTTCCAAAGGCGATTGAAATTAATGAAGAAGGTCCGCGCGAGGGCTTTCAAATTGAGAAAAAGCATTACCCTCTTGCAGACCGCGCCGAGCTTGTCGACGCGCTCAGCGAAACAGGCTTATCGAAAATTCAAGTGGCATCTTTGGTGAGCCCAAAAGCAGTGCCGACAATGGCCGATGCAAGCGAGCTGTTTGCCGCCATTAAACGCAAGCCGGGCGTTGCATACACATCGCTTTACTTGAACATCAAAGGCTTTGAGCGTTCGCGGTCGTTGGATACCGTCGATACCGAGGGCCGCATTCATTTCTACACCACGGATCGCTTTGCGCTGCAGAACAACAATCGGCCGGCAGAACAAATGCGGGATGATCAATTGGCCATGATCGACCTGTGTGTGGATTATGGGGTGCCGCTTGAAGGTGCCTATATCATGACCGCTTTTGGCTGTAATTTGACCGGTGAGGTGCCGATTTCAGCGGTGACCGATTTGGCCGTATGGACCGCTGAACAATGCCGCGCACGGCATATGCCGATCCCGGCAATCGTGCTTGCCGATACGGTTGGCTGGGCCAGCCCGAATGAGGTCAAACGGCGCGTTAATGCGGTCCGTGACGCTGTGCCGGAAGCCCGTATCGGGCTGCATCTGCATGATACCCGTGGCCTTGGCATTGCCAATGTCTATGCCGCTTTGGAAGAAGGTGTGGATTTGTTCGAAGGCTCCGTTGCGGGCCTTGGCGGCTGTCCGTTCGCCGGGCATGGCGATGCCATGGCAGCAGGCAATGTCGCCACCGAGGAAATTGTCTTTTTGGCGCATGAGCTTGGATCGAGACAGGCATAGACCTCGATGCATTAATCGATGCCGCCTTGCTCGCGGAAAAAATCATTGGCCGAAATCTAGGCGGCCGTTTGATGCACGGCGGCTCGCTAAAAGCATATCGCAGCGGACATTCATAAGGTTCTCCAAACAAAGGCAACGATATGAGCTACGAAACCCTTGAGGTGGCGATTGATGATCGCGGCGTCGCCAGGTTGACTTTCAATCGGCCGGCCAAGCACAACGCCATGAACACCCAATTCAGTAATGATATGCATGCCGCCCTGGCAAAGTTGGATGACGATCCTGCGGTGCGGGTTGTGGTGACCACCGGGGCCGGCGAAAGCTATAGCGCCGGCGGCGATCTTGGCTGGATGCAGGAGCAAGCCGATAGTGATCGTGCCGGGCGCATGGCGGAAGCGCGAAATTTTGCACTCATGCTGCGGCGCTTGGATAACATGCGGAAACCTGTCATTGCGCGTGTCAACGGTCCTGCTTATGGCGGCGGGATCGGGATGATCTCTGTTTCGGATATTGCGATTGCTGCCGATCACTGCAGGTTTGGATTAACCGAAGTGCGATTAGGCCTCATTCCGGCGACGATCAGCCCCTATGTTTTAGCCCGGATTGGCGCTGCACAGGCGCGTCGTTGGTTTATCAACGGACGGTTTTTTAATGCTGAACAAGCCTTGCAGATGGGCCTTTTGCACGAGGTTGTGCCGGCTGATGATCTTGATGCCGTTGTTGAAAAAGAGCTGAACTCCATCTTAAACGCGGCGCCAACGGCGATTTCCTTGTCGAAGGGGCTTATTACGCAAATGATGGCGGCACCTGCGCAAGATCCACTCGATTTCACGATTGAGCAACTGGCCGACGCTTGGGAAACCGATGAAGCTGAAGTCGGGATTCAGGCATTTTTCGCAAAAACCCCGCCACCGTGGCGGAAATCATAGCCTCTGGACGGCGCCGGCAATGATGATCAGGCGTCACGCCGCACAGCTAAGGCGGCGGCGATGTCATGCATCAACGGTGCCCATGGGGCCATATTCGGTTTCCCCCAAACCTGCACCGAAGGGAAGCCTGGGATATCATCGCCGCCGCGCATGATGTAGCAGGGGCGGTTCAGCAAGAGCCATGTTTCTTGATTTAGCGCACCGCCAATCCAGCCAACCGTGCTGCTTGGACAAAGCACCAGGTCTGCCGCCGCCGCGATCGCGAAAACACTCTCCATGTCATTGGTTGTATCGACGCCGTCAAGGGCTGTCAGGTTGACACCATAACGGCGGCGAACAGCATCAATTTCAGCCTGCCAGCCGTCGCCATATTGCAAGGATACAAAGGCGATCCCGGGCACTTGAAAAACCGGCGTCCATTCAGCCAAAGGCGGATAGGCAGCACTTCGAAAGTCGGTGACAATCTTGCTACGCCAGCTAATCGCCACCACCAGGCGGCTTTCAAGGCTTTTAAATTGTTCTGCAAACCGCCTGACGCGGCGGCTGTCGGCGATCAGGTAAGGTGTCTGCCGTTGGCGTCTTTGCGGCTGCGTGCTGAGATGAAAATCAAGACTGCCGACGGCGCAATGAAAATCGGCGGCAGGGCTTTTTGGTAACCAATCATAGTGCCCGGTTTGCTGTAAAAAATTACCGCTCCGTTGGTGGGCGTGAACAGTCGCTTGTGGAAACGAGCGGCGGTAAATCGTCTCCAGGCGAGGGTCACATTCAATAATGGCATGGGCGCTTTGTTGCAGTGCCGCCGGGATATCGGCTGCGTACATAATTTCATCGCCAATACCCTGCTCGCTGCAAATAAGAAGGGTTTTCCCAGCTAACGGTGTGCCTTGCCAGCGATCTGGCACGCCCAGCCGTTTGACGTTTCCGGCTTTTTTCAACCGCGCCTCGTAATGTTTGCGCGCAGAGGTTATTTTGCCGGCCATAAACAACATAATGGCCAACCGTGACTCGATCCGTGCCTCACGGGGGGTTAACTCAAAGGCCTTTTGTGCATGTGCGACTGCCGCCGGCAAATCGCCGCGCCACGCCGCACATTCCGCCAATCCCATGTGGGGGCCGGAATATTGTGGTTCAACCATTAAGGTCCGGTTGAACCAATTTTCGGCATCATTCAGGTTGTGTTGGCTGAAGGCCAGGAACGCCAAGTTATTCATTGCTTCCAAGGATTTGAGCCGCAAGATCAAGGCTTTTCGCAGGGCTGTTTTGGCTGCTAGCGACTGTTGCTTTAATTGCAGGCAGATTCCCAAGTTTAGCCAAGTCGCATAGCGTTTTGGCTGCAGCCGGGTGGCGGCGCGATGCATCATCGCAGCCTCATCAAGCAGGCCAATCTCCTGGAGCACATTGCCAAGATTGATATTGGCATCACCATACCCAGGTGCCAGCAAAACCGCCCAGCGCAAATATCTGTGGGCGCGGTCGCGCCGGCCTTGCTGATTTAAGGTGCCGCCTAAATTCACCAAGGCATCGATATAAGACTTATCTAAACACACGGCTTGCTGGAACACTTTTCGCGCCGGCTCGATCTGATTCAAACTTTTCAGCGCCAGGCCCATATTATTCAAAATTTCCGCTGACGTCGGGCTGATCGCCGCAGCACGGCGCATCAAAGCAAAGCCGGCACCGTGCAGCCCGGCTTGATGCAGCAAAACACCGCGCAGATGTAAGGACTGATAATGTAACGGATTGGCCGCTAATACCTGGTCATAGCGCGCCGCTGCGGCCTTATAGTCTCGGTGAATGTGGCGTTGCAGCCCTTCTTGAAAGAGTGCTTGTTGTTGATCGGAATGCATTCCCAATCTCTCTTTGCTAACCCATTCCGATGATATCAACGATCGCGACTTTCCCGAAACGTTATATAAATGCCACTGGCAATAATGATGGCAGCTCCAATCCAGCTGTAAAACTCCGGTAACTCGCCATAAATGAAATAGGTCAAAAGAATAGCAATGACCAATTGCGCGTAGTTGAAGGGCGTAATAATCGACACTTCGCCATGTTGAAACGCACGGATCACAAAAAAATGCCCGAGCCCGCCGATACAGCCGATGGCAATGAATTGCGCCAAATCTAGCCAGTTATCGGGGCTTTGCCAAACCCAGGGCAGGGCAAAACTGGTCACCACCGCGCCAACCACCGCGGTATAGGCAATCGAGGTTTCCGCCGGGTCACCGTCAGCAGTCCAACGGGTTAACAACTGATAACCTGCATAGGCGGTTGCTGACCCCAAGCCGATAAACATCGCCCAATGGCTTTCAACACCGCCCGGGCGCAAAATAATCGCTGCCCCAATCAGCCCTGCCAAGACAGCACAAATGCGGCGGATACCAACCTTTTCACCCAGCAATGGAATGGCCAGAACGGTGGCAATCAAGGGCGATGTGAAGTTGATCATGCTTGCCGTCGGCACGGAAATATAATTCAAGCTGAAGAAAAAGCAGCTGGTTGAGGTGAACAGAAAAAGCGAGCGGACAATTTGGGGGACAGGCTGTCGTGTCCGCAGTAAGCGCCATCCACGACGCGGCATAAAAAGTATCAAAACAAAGATAAGATGGCCCGCGTAACGCGCCCATACCAACTGTATGGTATTGTAATCAGTTGATAATACCTTCACCATTATGTTCATGAACGGGAACATGTTGACGGCGATCAGGATGAACATGATGCCGCGTAAGGTGTCATTTTGAGGTGTGCCCGAGGGCGAGGAGGAGTGCGTCATGACTATCGTCTTGCCTGCTTTTAAACAGACGGTCAATGCCCGTCGACAATCACTCCCCAGGGTGAACCGATGAGTGCTTTTCCCGCTGCCGAATATCAGTCCCGGATTGCGGCATGTCAGGCCGAAATGCAATTGCGCGGCCTTGATGCACTGCTGATTTTTGCCCAAGAAAGCCAGTACTACCTGTTTGGCTATGACGGCGGCGGCTATGTGTTTTTCCAATGCACGCTGCTGACGGCCACATCGGCGACGCCAACGTTGTTATGCCGGCGGCCGGATGTGGCACAGGCGCGCGATACCTCGACGATTGACGATATTCGCATCTGGTTTGACGCTGAAGACGCTAATCCGGCGCTGCAACTGCGTGATATTCTGCTTGAAAAAGGATTGCGGGGGGCCGTTATCGGTGTTGAGCTTGAGACCTATGGGCTGACCGCCGGCAACTGGGAAAACCTGCGTCAGACGCTGGCGGCAGATGTCACATTGCACGATGCGTCATCCTTGGTGCGGACGCTGCGATTGATAAAGTCGCCTGGGGAAATTAGCTTGATCCGGCGCGCTGCTGAACTCGCCGACAAAGCTATCGAAGCTGCTGCCGATAAAGCCGAGCCAGGGGTTTTGGACGCGGCCTTGGCGGCGGCCTGTTTGCAGGAAATTTTACTTGGCGGCGGTGATGTGCCGCCGGCCGGTCCGCTGGTCAACTCCGGCAAGCGGGCGATTTATGGGCGCGGCGTTGGTGGCCCGCGCATGCTGGCGGAACATGACCAGGTCATCGTTGAACTGGCGGCCAGCTTTCGGCGCTATAATTGCTGTATTGAACGGACCATCGTCATTGGTCCGCCCAATGCCGCTCAATACAGCATGTTTGAGGTTGTCAGCGCGGCCATGACGCAAATGCTTGCGGCGTTTAAACCAGGCCAGCCTTTAGGGGCCGTTGATGATGTCCATCGCCAGGTATTGGATGCGGCCGGATTTGCAAACCAGCGTTATGCCGCCTGCGGCTATTCGTTAGGGGCGACCTATCGGCCAAGTTGGATGGATGTGCCGCCGATGATCTTTTCCGGGAACGCTTTGACGGTTCAGCCCGGCATGGTGTTCTTCCCCCATGTGATGCTGGGTGATGCGGACAGTGGTCGTGCTGTCGGCCTTGGTGACAGCGTCTTGATCACGGCAGAGGGGGCGGAAAGTCTCAGCCGACTGCCCCGCGAATTAATTATTAAATGATCGCAATAACCCGCTGCGATGTGAGCCATTTTCAGGCAATGACAGGGCACCGCCAAGATCATAGACTGCCGGCGCGGCCGGACCGATGCCGCAAGTCTTGATGTTGGATTGATGATGCACGACCGAGAACCACTTGAAAATCTGACCCGAGCAGAACCGTCCGTTGATGGTCGGCAAGCGGGCCGGCAACCGGCGCATGTGATTGTGGTGGGCAATCAAAAGGGCGGTGTCGGCAAATCAACAACGGCCCTGCACATTATCGTCACCCTGTTGCGCCAGGGTCGGCAGGTTGCGTCGGTTGATTTAGATGCGCACCAATGGAGCCTGTCACGCTATTTCAGCAACCGCACCGCCAGCACCGCAAAGGCAGGCATCAAGCTGCCATTGCCGGAGCATTGGCGGATTTGGCCCAGTTTGGCCGATAGTCGGCAAGCAGCAGAGATCGAGGAGCGGACCTATTTTCAGCAATTGCTGGATGATCTTAGCCGGCGCTGCGAATTTATCGTCTTGGATTGTGCCGGCGGCGATCAATATCTTAGCCGCCTCGCACACAGCCACGCCGATACCTTGGTGACGCCGCTTAACGATAGTTTCATTGATTTTGATCTTCTCGCCCGGTTCGATGGCCAAAGCGGCGTCGTTGGCGGCCCAAGTGTGTATGCTGAATTTGTTTGGGAATGCCGTAAGCAGCGGGCCAGCGCAGGTGGCAAGGCAATCGATTGGGTGGTTTTGCGCAACCGCTTGTCGCATACGGATGCCCATGACAAGCGACGAGTTGGGGCCGGATTAACGGCGCTCTCAAAGCGCATCGGTTTTCGTATTGCCCCCGGCTTAAGCGAACGTGTGATTTACCGGGAGCTGTTTCCGCACGGTTTGACCATGCTTGATGTGCATGAATTTCCCGGTCGTGGCGGCCTGCGGATGTCAGATCTTGCCGCCCGACAAGAGGTGCGGGCCATGATCACGGCGCTGGCGCTGCCGCCGGCAGATGGCGCTTAATCACTACCGTCGGCCAAATAGTTTCTCGATATCGGCCAGCTTCAACTCAACATAGGTTGGGCGGCCGTGGTTGCATTGCCCAGAATGCGGGGTCGCCTCCATTTGCCGCAACAATGCGTTCATTTCATCGCCGGACAACCGTCGTCCGGCCCTGACCGATCCGTGACAGGCCATGGTCCCACACACATCCGCCAGGCGGTCTTTTAAGGCCAAGGCTTCGCCCAACTCGGTTAATTCATCGGCCAGGTCACGCACCAAACCTTGAACGTCACCATCACCAATTGCTGCGGGGACTTCGCGAACAACGATCGCACCGGTCCCAAAACCCTCTAACAGCAGGCCAATTTCGGCAAGCTCCTCGGCCCGTGCCAGCAATCTGTCAACGGCCGGTTCTTCAAGCTCGACCACCTCGGGGATAAGCAAGATTTGACGTTTAATGCCGTCATCGGCCATTGCCGCTTTCATTTCTTCATAAACCAACCGCTCATGGGCGGCGTGTTGATCGACAATGACGATCCCATCACTGCTTTGGGCGACGATATAGGTGGCATGCAGCTGCGCTCGGGCGGCACCAAGCGGGAATGCTTCGGCGGCGGCACCGGCGTCGGTATCGGCCGCTCCAGGGGCGGCCCCTGGGGCGGCATTTAACTCGGGCAGGTTGCTGCCACCGGCGGCAAATGGCGGCGGTGCTTGGTACTGTCCGGCCCGTGACATTAATCCTGGACCTGGGCGTGGTGGCATCTGTCCCCAAGCGCCTTGTGCCGCGGCCGCAAAAGGCATGCCGGGGCCACTTGCCGTGGTGGCTTGAAGCGCGCCTAAGGCTTGGTTCGATGCTGTCGTCGCACTGCGATGGCCGGCCGCCGCCAAGGCATGCTTAAGGGCACCGACAATCAGCCCCCGGACAACCCCTGGTTCACGAAAACGAACTTCGGTCTTGGCGGGGTGAACGTTCACATCGACAGCGGCTGCCGGCACCGTTAAGAACAGCGCCAACAGCGGATGGCGGTCATGGGCAAGAAAATCCATATAGGCCCCGCGAACGGCACCTAACAGTTGCTTGTCACGCACCGGGCGGCCATTGACGAAAAAGAACTGATGACTTGAGGTGCGTCTGTTTAATGTCGGCAATCCGGCATGACCGGTAAGGGTTATCCCGTCACGCTCAGCATCAATTTCCAGGGCGTTGGTGGAAAACTCTTGGCCCATGATCTGGCTTAACCGGGCCAACCGACGGGCAAATAAATCACCATTGGTCGCACCGTGTCGGAGGGCCACGCGGCTGCCGTCAGAGAGTGAAAAGCTGATTTCCGGATGTGCCATTGCCAACCGGTTGACGATGTCAATGGCGTGACCAAACTCGGTGCGGGCGGCCTTTAAAAATTTCAGCCGCGCAGGGGTTGCGAAAAACAGATCGCGCACTTCAACCAGGGTGCCGCGATCATGTGCCGCCGGTGCGGCAGGTGTTAAAACCCCGCCTTCAACAATGATTTTCCAGGCCGTATCCGCATCTTTGCTGCGGCTGGTCAAGGATAACCGGCTCACGGCTGCAATAGACGGCAAAGCTTCGCCGCGAAAGCCCAGACTGCGAATGTCCAGCAGATCTTCACCGGGCAGTTTGGAGGTGGCGTGCCGTTCAATCGCCAGATGCATTTCGTCGCCGGTCATGCCGTGGCCGTCGTCGCTGACGGAAATCAACGCCCGCCCGCCGTCACGCATCACCACATCAATACGTTTGGCACCGGCATCAATGGCGTTTTCAACCAATTCTTTGACCGCGCTTGCAGGCCGTTCGACAACTTCACCGGCGGCAATTCGGTTAACAAGACTGTCGGGCAGGCGGCGAATCACAGCGGTCATTATTGGCTCAATCCATGTTCGTTAAATACGCCCGCGTGCGGATTTTTGCATCCTCAACGGCAGGTTGGTCAAAGGCATCAATTGCCAGTAAATCAGCGGCGATGATTGTTTCCAGGGTGAAATGCATAAACAAGGCTCCCAGGCAATCAGCGGTAAGCCGATCAACGCTGATAACCCGCACCGGTCGTCCACCGGCAATTAAACTATCAATCGTCGCTTGCTGCTCTGCGGCCATCAAGTCACCCATGGTGCGCCCTGCCAGATAGGCCAAGTCTTGCGGCAGCGGGGCGGTTAAGCCGGTGATATCAATTGTCGGCCCATAGCCTTGGTGACGACCGGTGATGATGGTGAAAATCTTATCTTTCGGACCATCCAGATAGAGTTGCAGCTGGCTGTGCTGATCAACTGTGCCAAGGGCGTCGATGGGGGTTGATCCATGGCCTTTTTTACCCAGGCTTTCAGCCCATAATTGGCGATACCATTTACCAAATCGATCAAGCTGATCCAGGTAAGGCATCAGCACGGCTTGGCGGTTGTTCAGGGCGGTCATGAATGCGCAATTGACGGCAGCGCCAAGGGCCGGGGCGCTGTCGCCAGCAGCTGCCGATAACGCTTGATCACGCGCGGCGCAGGCGCCGGCACGTAGACCGTCAACATCAATGCCTGCGATTAAGCCCGGCAAGATACCTGTGGAAAAAACCGAAAACCGGCCACCAAGCAGGGGGTCATGGTCTAGGCATGGGAAATCAAAATGTGCCGCAAGCTGCCGTAGGGGCCGGGCGCCCGGCTCGCTGATTGCGATCACCGGCGTGTTTGCCGTGCCACGCCATTTTAACACCGCCAGCAGTTGCGCCAGGGTTTCGGCCGTGCCGCCGGATTTTGAAATCGCGATGATTCCGGTGCTGGCCGGATTTAAGCCGGCAAACAATCGCTCAAAGGTCAGGGGGTCAACATTGGCCAGGAAGTGTAGCTGCGGCGCTGCACTATCTTGTGTCAACTGACATAAGGTGGCACCGCCGAGGCTGGAACCACCGGTTCCCAACACCAGCACATCGCTGCATTCCGCGCGGAACTGCGCCGCATGGGGGCGAAGCGCATCAATGTCAGCGGTTTCCTCAACAATATTGAGATGCGGCATGCTGCGGTCGGCATGCGCTTGACGAAGCTGCGCCAGCGCCATGTCTGCACGCTTTGTGAAAGGTGCAAGATGGTCGTCGGTTAGGCCGCTTTCGCCAATGGTCGCGGCGAAACAAGCATCAATATTTTGGGCATACAAGGTCATGGCGCCGCTTTTGTTTTTCAGGGCCAGACTAGCATAATGCCAGGGTCGTCACAAACAACCGCCGGCGTGGTTTAAATTTTCAAATGACGGCTCATTGTGTCGCCGATTTTGCCCTGCTGCCGGCGGGGATATCTTGCGGCCTGCCCAATATGGTGAAGGTAAGGTTTTCCTCCTGAAACAGCCGCCGGGCGATGCGTTTTAAGTCGTCAGCGGTGAAGCGATTGATCATTGCCGCCCGTTGATTGGGATAGTCAGGACCGAGCCCGAGGTGCTGAAAGCCGGCAAGGCTGCGGGCAATCGCGGAGGAATCGGTGAAACGTAACGGAAATGCCCCGATCAAATAGGATTTCGCGTCGGTAATTTCGCTCGCGGTTGGGCCTTGCTCGGCCATCTTGCGCCATTGCGCGCGAATAATCTCGACGGTCTCGCGCGCTTTGGCGTTGCGTGTGGCCGTGCTGCCGATCACCATGGCGCTGTGATCACGGGGAAATAAGCTTGCCGAGATCCCATAAGCCAGACCACGTTTCACCCGCACTTCTTGAACCAAACGTGACTGGAAGCCGCCGCTGACAATTTGCATTAACAGCGCGGCGCCAAAATAATCAGGGTCACCCCAGGCAATGCCGGCATGCCCAAAGACAATCACGGATTGCGGAATATCTTGGTCGATGACGCGAATCTGGCCGTCGCTGATCGGCTGTTGATCAGCCACCGGCGGCAGGCTGCTTTGCGCCGGTAAATCGGCAAAAACCTGATCCAGAACCCGCGCCAGACGCTCGGCCGAGATATCACCAACCACGCCAATTGATAATCCTTGCCGACTGAGGCCAGCCTTTGCGAAACGCCGCAAGTCATCGCTGTCGATGCGGGCGACCGATTCCAAGGTACCGTCACGGGGCCGTCCGTAGGGATGGCTTGGAAACAGCTCCTGCAACCATAGCCGCCAAGCGCGGCTTTGCGGTTGCTGTGTATCGCTGCGGATTTTTGCCATGATTTGAGCGCGAATCCGGTCCACGGCCGCTGCCTCAAAGCGCGGCTGATGTAAGGCCAAGCGTAACATTTCAAAAGCGGTGTCGCTATTGGCGGTCAATGTGCTGACGATGCCGCGAAAGCGGTCGGTACCGGCACGAAAATATAAGGAAATGGATTTTTCGCTCAGGGCGGATTGAAAGTCTGTCGAGGACAGCTCACCGGCACCTTCGTCAAGGGTGCTGGCAAGCAGGTTGGCCAATCCTTCCTTGTCGGTCGGATCGTTGGCGGCACCGGCATCGAAAATCATCTCCATCGCAATCACCGGATTACTGTGATCTTCAATCAGCCAAGCGGTTATGCCTGACGGGCTGGTTACTTTTTGAATGTCAAAAGCATGTCCCGGCCAGGCGGTCAGCAGCAATCCGACAACAAGGGCGGTGCGCAATATGGTTGTGCGGCAAGCGATCAGCATCAATCAGCGCTCCGTCTTGGCAATGGGTAAAAGGCTTGTGGTGACCGACTGACGATCAACCAAAACGGCCCGGGCAGCGGCGTTTACGGCCGCCACGTCAACGGCTTTGACCTGCTCCGGCCAGGCTTCAGCATCGGCAATGGACTGTCCGGTTGCCAATGCGGCACCGAAAAAACGTGCCGGATAAAGCGCCTTATCGCGGGCCAGAATGGCCTCGGCCGTCATGCGGGTTTTAGCGCGGGCCAATTCATCTTCCGTCACACCGTCTTTTAACAGCTTGGCGATTTCAGCGTTTATCGCTGCTTCAACCACCGCCACATCATCATTGGGCTTGGGGGTGGCGTAAAAACCGAATGTTGCCGGGCCAAGACCACCGCCATTATACCAAGCGCCGGCGGAAATTGCCGTTTCGCCGTCAACGACCAAGGTCTGATACAGCCGACTGGTCGCGCCGCTGCCAATAATTTCGGCGAGGATTTCAAGGGCGATCACGTGTTGACGCTCACCATATTGATGGCTTGGTGCCAAATAACGTCGTGACCATCTTGGCTGCCGCACTTGGGGGCTTTCAAATCGCAGGTGACGGGCAGCCAGCTGCGGTGGTTCCGCGTTTCGCAAGCTGCGTCGGTCAGGGACATCACGGGCCGCAATCACGCCATAATGCTTCTCTGCCAGGCGGCGCACGTCAGCGGCGGTCACATCGCCGGCGACAACCAGAATAGCGTTATTTGGGGCATACCAACGATCATAGAAAGCCAGCGCGTCTTGACGGTTGAGCTGTTTTATTTCATTGGCCCAACCAATGATTGGGATGCGGTAGGGGTAGGCAAGATACATCGCTGCTTGCGCCTGCTCGCGCAATTGCCCGGCCGGGCTGTTATCGGTGCGGCTGCGCCGTTCTTCGAGGACCACGTCACGCTCGGCGATGATTTGGGCCTCGCTCAGCTGCAAACCGCGCATCCGGTCAGCTTCCATTTCCATCACCATGTCTAAATGGGCGGCGGCGATGGTTTGGTGATAGGCGGTGAAATCAAAGCTGGTGAAAGCATTGTCGGTACCACCGACTTGGGCGACGCGGCGCGAGAATTCGCCATCAGCAACTTTTGCGGTCCCCTTGAACATCAAATGCTCAAGAAAATGCGCGATTCCTGATTTGCCGCGAGGCTCATCGGCGGAACCGACTTTGTACCAGACCATATGGGTGACCAACGGCGCCCGGTGGTTGGAGATAACCACCACCTGCATACCATTTTTCAGGGTAAAGTAATCGGGGTCAAAAATGCGTGCTTCAAGCTTCGGTATGGCGAAGAAAAGGGCTGCGAAAATCAGCGCAAAGCAGAGGCGCGGGTGAACTGAATTGCGGACAGCGGTCATTAAGCAGATCCATAAAGCCGGGGTTGGCTTAGATATGGCTCGGAAGTTGACCGACGCAAGGCCTGGCGGGTGGATTGTTAGGTCGCAGCTGATTGGTTGTTAAGATGATCGCGAAAGCTTTTTGCTTCGATATAAACGCGGCTGACATCCGCATGTTGGGCTTTGATCGCCTGTTCGATATCGGCAACGGTTCTCTCAACCGTTTGCGAATCGATGCCGTCTTGAAAATCTAAGGACAAGGTCACCAACACATGTTCCGGGCCCAAATGTAATGTCCGCAGTTCATTGAGATGCAGCACCTCAGCTGGGCTGGAGGCCAAAGCGCGAATGCTCTCGCGGGTTTCCGGATAGGTTGCTTCACCAATCAGCAAACCTTTGCATTCATACGCCAGAATGGTCGCTACCCCTGCCAGCATGATGCCGATCAACACCGATGCGGCACCATCAAGAACCGGCATTTCAAGCCACTGCGCTAGAAAAATCCCCCCACCGGCGATCACCAAGCCAAGCATAGCGGCGCTGTCTTCGAATAGAACGGTGACAACGGTGGGGTCTTTGCTCATGCGGATTTGGTTAATAAAGCTGCGGCGTTTGGTTTTGCCGAATTCTTTAAACGCGACCCACCAAGCGGCTCCCTCAAAACATAACGCAAGGCCAAGAACGATGTAATTGATGGTCGGATTTCTGACCGTGGTAGGTTCCTGTATTTTGTGGATACCCTCGTAGATAGAGACGCCGGCACCGATGGAAAACAGCAAAATAGCGACCACAAAGGCCCAGAAATAGATTTCCATTCCATAGCCGAAGGGGTGCGCCTCGTCGGCTGGCCTGCGGGCGCGTTTCAACCCATACAACAATAAAGCTTGATTGCCGGTGTCGACCAGTGAATGGATCGCCTCACTTAACATCGCTGACGACCCGGTATAGCTGGCGGCAGCAAATTTCGTGATTGCAATGGCACCATTGCCGACCATCGCAGCAAGCACGACCAGGGTTGATCCATTGGCAGCCATTGGGGGCCTCGAAAATGTTGATCCACACAGCCTTCAGGCTAGCCGGTTCCGTTCATAAGATAGCATGCCTGGCGGTATAGCGGCGGTTTTTCATGCCAAAGACGATATTTGTCAAAGTTAAAAACCGCCTTATTGCGGTGTCGGCGTGCAAACATCAATGGAAGTTCAACGTCAGGATCGGTAGACTCACGCCCACGGCTGTTGCGGCGAAATGGTTTGACGTGGCAGCGCGTGTTTTCTTGGGGGTGGCATGAAACGGATCACGGAAGCAGCGCTTTTGGTCGTCTTTTGCATGCTGCTGTATCTGCCGGGCCTGACCACCATCCCGCCCTTAGATCGCGATGAGGCCCGGTTTGCCCAGGCGAGCAAGCAAATGCTGGAAACCGGCGATCTGGTCGACATCCGCTTTCAAGACAAGCCACGTTATAAAAAACCGGCCGGAACCTATTGGTTGCAAGCTGCCAGTAGCGCCATGCTGCGGCCCATCGTCGGTGATCAAATCTGGACCTACCGCCTGCCGTCGGTGCTGGCGGCGGTACTTGCTGTATTGCTCACCGTGGAAATTGGCCGATTATTGGTCAATCGCCGGTGCGGATTGATTGCCGGTGGTTTGCTTGCAGGCTCGGTGTTATTGGTCGCCGAAGCGCACCAGGCCAAATCAGATGCGGTGTTGCTGGTCACCATTCTGCTGATGTTTTGGCCCCTCGCCAGGCTGTATCCTGCTGCCGGTGCCGCTGTGCAAGATTCGGCCTCGCCGCCAGCTTGGCCAAGATGGGTGTTCTGGGCCGGTCTGGGGGCGTCGATCATGGTCAAAGGGCCGATCGGCTTGCTGGTTGTTGGCCTGTTTCTGGCAACACTGACACTTTTGGAGCGCCGGCTTGCTTGGCTGCGCGCCCTGGTATACTGGCCAGCAATCGTTCTTGCCGTAGTGATTGCCTTGCCATGGTATGTGGCCATCACCATTGCCAGTGACGGCGCTTTTCTGGCGCAAGCAATCGGCCGGGACCTGGCGCCGAAACTTGCCGGCGGCGTTGAAGCCCACGGTGCCTGGCCAGGTTACTATACCATGTTGACATTGCTGATGGCCTGGCCGGCGAGTTTGTTTTTATGGCCAACGCTGCTTGGTTGGCGGCAAGCCTGGTCGATACCGGCGGTGAAGTTCATGATCGCCTGGGCGCTGCCGAGCTTGCTTGTTTTTGAGCTGATCCCAACCAAGCTGCCGCATTACGTCTTACCTGTTTACCCAGCTTTAATGCTGATCACGGCTGCGGCGGTAAGTGGTGCGGTGGGGCCTTTGGCGGACACGCTGCGGGGCCGCCCGGCGAAGATTTGGGCATTCATATGGGCGCTGATTGGGCTTGTCCTTGGCATCGCCGGCGGCGTTGTGATGGTACGTTTCGGCGGCGATGGCGGCATCACCGCCTGGCTTTGGGCAGCGACAAGTCTGGCAGCGGCAATGCTTGCTGGATTTGCCGGCTGGCGGTACATTTGGCGTGCCGGCAATCCGACAGATCTGATTTTTACCTTGGTGGCGGCAGCTTTGGTGCTGGCGGTGCTGACGGGCGGGGTGTTACCGCGGGCGGGCGATTTGCAGGTCAGCAAGCGGCTGGCGGCGGTTGCAAAACAGCATGGCACGGACGCGGCACGTGCAATAACCGGCTACCATGAGCCGAGCGCGGTGTTTTTGATGGGTACCGAGCTGGCATTAACAACCCCGCAAGGGGTGGCCGACCACCTGCGCCGCCATCCGGCCGGATTGGCCTTTGTTGAAGCCCGAATGGACCCTGCCTTCCAAGCCGCGATTGAAAGCCTTGGCTTAAAAGTTGCCGAAAAAGCCGTGGTTCAAGGGTTAAATTATTCCCGTGGCCGGCCCGTGACCATCCGTCTGTATACACGACGGTAGTTGATCCGCCGCCGCCATCGGAGTAAGAAGCCAACTTGGGATAACAAAGGCTTAAACCCGTGACACCGTCGCCGACACCAACTGCATCTGAATCTGCGCTTGCGGACCCTGCCATGACCCTCTCGGTGGTGGTGCCAATCCTCAACGAAGCAGCGAATATTGCCGACCTGGTGGCGGAAATCGTGCAGGCGCTCGTGGGGGTAACGGAGTTTGAAATTATCTATGTGGATGATGGCAGTGAGGACGACAGCCTGGCCATTTTAACCCGTCTAAAAGCCGAGGTGGCGCAATTGCGGGTTATTCGCCATAGCAAGCGCGTTGGCCAAAGCGCCGGCACCTACAGTGGTGTGCAGGCGGCACGGGGTAATTTGATCGTCACCCTCGATGGCGATGGTCAAAATGATCCGGCGGATATCCCAAAACTTCTGGCGGCGTTCAACGCTGCCGATGATCGGGCCTATCGAATGGTAACCGGACATCGGGTTAATCGCCGCGATAGCTTATCAAAACGCATCGGCTCGCGGCTGGCCAATCGGGTCCGCAGCAGGTTGCTGAATGATGCCAATCCCGACACCGGTTGTGCCCTGAAGCTGTTTGAGCGTGAGATGTTCTTGCGACTGCCCTATTTTGATCATATGCACCGGTTTTTGCCCGCTCTGGCAAAACGTGCCGGCTGTCATGTGACGGTTGTACCGGTCAATCATCGGGGGCGATTGCACGGGCAATCTAAATATAGTAATTTTGGTCGGCTAATCGTTGGTATCCCAGACCTTTTGGGTGTCGCTTGGTTAATGCGTCGGGCACCACGAGCGCTTGATCGAGAGGAAATGTGAATGTCCTTTCTGCCGGATCCAAACAATCTTTTCAGTTCAGTTAATATCTGGCTTGCCGTCGGCTTGTTGGGCCAAATGCTATTTGGCGCGCGGTTTGTCATCCAATGGATCATGAGCGAACGAATTGGCCGCAGCATTATCCCGCTGCCATTTTGGTTCTGCAGCTTCGGTGGTGGCGTTGTGCTGCTCTCCTATGCGATTCATAAAGAAGAAATCGTTTTCATTATCGGCCAAGGCATGGGTTTGATCATCTATGTGCGGAACCTGTTCTTGATCTATCGCGAATGGCGTGATGGCCGGATCAACATCTACGGCGATTGACGTACAGCCAGGCATCTGCCGGTGGCGTTTTTAATATGATTTTAGGGCGGAAATAGAGCAGCGCCGGTGCCGACATCGGGCGACCATCGCGGTCTTACGGTCGATGGGAGCGTGCTTATGTTTGACCTGTCACAGCATCATGATTTGATTGATCATTTACAGCAAGTAACGCAGCCAATCCAAACTGCCAAGGGCTTGCCAAATCCGTTTTATGTTGATCCCGAGGCGACGTTGTTTGAGCAAAAACGGCTGCTTCTTGATGGCTGGGCGTGTATTGGCTTTGGCCATGACGTGGCCCGCCCGGGGGCGCTGCATCCAACGGAACTTGCCGGTGTGCCGCTGCTGATGGTGCGCGACCGTGACGGTAATTTGCAGGTGTTTCATAATGTCTGCCGGCATCGCGGCGTCACCTTGGTGGAAAGCCCGACCACCTGCCGGGGGCTGATCCGTTGTCCGTATCATTCTTGGACCTATGGTCTTGACGGCCAGTTAAAGGCCACACCGATGGTGGGTGGCGCGGGCCGCCATCGCCATCCTTGCATTAACACCGCGAAACTTGGTCTGGTTCCTGTGACCAGTGGTGAATGGCGCGATCTGGTGTTTGTGAATGTCTCCGGTGACGGCGGTGATTTCGCCGACTTCATCGCCCCATTGGCCGAGCGCTGGGTTGATTTTAACAGCGTTGATTTGCACCATGGCGGTGCTGACTCATCCTTTCAGCTGACCCTGCAAACCAATTGGAAACTCGCCGTCGAAAATTACTGTGAAAGCTATCATCTGCCTTGGATTCACCCTGGCTTAAACAGTTATTCACGGATTGAAGATCACTATCATATCGAGGGCCAAGAAGTGATCTCCGGGCAAGGCACCCGTGTTTACCGGCAGATCGAGGGTGCCCAAGGTCAGAGCTTTCCAAGCTTACCCAACCTGCCGGCAAAATGGCACCGAGGCGCTGAATATGTGGCGCTTTTCCCGAATGTGCTCAGTGGTGTGCATAAAGACCATATGTATCATATTCTGCTGACCCCATTGGGGCCGACGCAGACAATCGAACGCGTCGAGATCTATTATTTCGATGCCCGCGCGACGACCGCCGAGTTTGCCGAATTACGGCAGCAGAATGCCGCCCTTTGGCGGGGTGTTTTTATCGAAGATGTGAATGTTGTTGAGCGGATGCAGCGGGGCCGGGCGTCGCCCGGGTTTGACGGCGGTACCTTCTCGCCGGTGATGGACCCGCCAACCCATGATTTTCATAAATGGGTCGCTGAACGACTGTTGACCGGTCTGTGACCGGTCTTTTACTTGCTATCAGCCGCTATCC
>MDTB01099725.1_pt1 | contig 20068 bp, 15 predicted proteins | sample 811161 | NCBI WGS metagenome assembly MDTB01 (sample SAMN05326650, study PRJNA326480) | marine metagenome | isolation source: seawater | place: Mediterranean Sea | collected 2009 | reverse complement strand
ACTGCTGAACCAGTTTCTGTTGAAATTAAAGCACCATTTCTTCTACCTATAATATCACCTTTGTAATTAGAATATTTATAAAATAGTCTATTTATAACACCAGTACCTCTTGTTTCATTTAAAAATTGACCTTGAAAACCAATCAATCCTCTTGAAGGAGCTATAAAGTTTAATCTAATTTTTGAGGCTCCAAGGGCTTTCATGTCTCTCATTTCAGCTTTTCTGGTATTCATTGAATTAATAACATTACTAGAAAACTTTTCATCAACATCTATGATTACTTCTTCGATTGGTTCTAGTTTTTTTTCTCCATCAAACTTAAACAAAACTTGAGGTCTAGACACATTCAATTCAAAACCTTCTCTTCTCATTGTTTCAATTAAAACACCTAATTGTAATTCTCCTCTTCCACCAATTTCAAAAGAATCTTTTTTTTCATTTTCCTTAAAAGTTATGGCTACATTACTTTCGGCTTCAGCTAGTAATCGTTCTCTAATAGCAGTAGATGTTAATTTTTTACCTTCTTGTCCTGCATAGGGAGAATCATTAACTGTAATTGTTATTGACATTGTTGGTGGGTCTATAGGAGTTGATTGGATCGGCTTTTCTATTAAATCATTACATACCGTGTCTGAAACTGAGCATTTTGTTAAACCGGCTATACATATAATATCTCCAGCTGAAACAATATCAACAGCAACTCTTTTAGTGCCTTCAAAAGCATATAGTTTTGTTAGGCGACCACTCTCAATTATCTCGTTAGATAAATTTATTACTTTGACTATATCATTAACTTTTGCAGATCCACTTTCAACTTTTCCAGTTAAGCATCTTCCTAAATAAGGATCTGAATCTAAGAGTGTTGCAAGCATTGCAAAAGGCTGAGTTTCATCACTATCTGGTTCTGGAATATGATTAATTATCAAATCCATTAACGGATTCAGGTTAAGTCTATCTTCCTTTAGATCATTTACACACCATCCATTTTTGCCAGATGCAAATAAAATAGGAAAATCTAACTGTAAATCATTAGCATCTAATGCAACAAATAAATCAAAAACTTCATCTAAGACTTCTTTAGATCTGCTATCTTTTTTGTCTACTTTATTTATTATAACTATTGGTTTTAAACCTTTATTTAATGCTTTGCCAAGTACAAATTTTGTTTGTGGCATTGGTCCTTCAGACGCATCTGTTAATAAAATTACTCCATCAGCCATACTCAGAACTCTTTCTACTTCGCCTCCAAAGTCTGCATGTCCAGGTGTGTCAATAATATTTATTTTATAATTATTCCATTTAATGGAAGTTGACTTAGCCAAGATAGTTATTCCTCTTTCTTTTTCTAAGTCTCCAGTATCCATTATTCGTTCTTCAATTTTTTCATTATCTCTAAACATACCACTTTGCTTCATGATGGAGTCTATTAATGTAGTTTTGCCATGATCAACATGAGCAATGATAGCTACATTTCTAATTTTACTTCTCATGACTAGGAAACATTAGTTAAAGGGTTTATTGAAATAATTTATTGTAAAAGATACTTTTAGCACTAAAAAAATTAATTTATAAAGAAAAAAAGATTTTTTCTTTACTAGTAAATAAATTGATAAATCTTTACTTTAACTAAATTTCTTATATGAGGTGAATATGAATGATAAAAAAGTAACTTTTGTTTTAACTAGTTGTGGAAGAAATCAATTATTAGACAGAACATTGGAGACTTTTTTTAAGTACAATAATTATAAAATAGAAGAATATTTTTTGGTTGAAGATTCAACATCAAGCTCTGTATATGAAAAAATAAAAAAAAAATGGGGTAAAAAAATAAAAATTATTTTTAATAATCGTAAAAAAGGACAAATTAAATCAATTATAGATACATACAAATTAGTTAAGACGCCATATATATTTCATTGTGAGGATGATTGGATATATACCCGAAGTAATTTTATTGAAGAATCTTTGAAAATTCTTGAGTCTGATGACAAGATTATACAAGTATGGTTGGAAAGCAAAAAAAGTGCAAGCAGACTCAATATTTTTGACTACGGAACAATAAAAAAAATTGGAGATATTAAATTTAGAGAGGTTTCTTGTAAAGAAGGATGGGAGTGGGGACATTTTTCATTTCGACCTGGTATAAAAAGGCTAAAAGACTATAATTTAATTAATGGTTACAATAACTTTACTAATGAACTTGATATAAGTGTTAGATACAAAAAACTTGGATATTATACTGTTATAATAGAAAATCCAGCAGTTGAGGATATTGGAGACGATTTTCATCAAGGAGATCCAACTAGGAAATGGCCAAAGCGAAGGAAAACTAATGCACCTACTGGTTTAAAAAGATTATGGGGTCATATTAAAAGGTTAAAGTTTTAAGAGTATGTTTTTTTTTGTTAACATACTCTTATTATTTTTTTATATTTAATATTAACTATACATTTTGTCAGCAATTTTAATGCCATAACTATAGACTAAAATCAAAGAAAACTTAAGCTCTAACTAGGAATAATAATGGACAAAATTTTTAAATCATTTTTTCTCGAAAAAGATAATAATAATAAACAAATCAATTCTATTAAAGAAATATCTAAATCAGATCTTATGGAAGGAGATGTTACGGTTTCTGTCACATATTCAAGTTTAAATTACAAAGATGGATTAGCAATTACAGGCAAACTTCCAATTGTAAAAAAATGGCCAATGATTCCAGGTGTAGATTTTTGTGGTACTGTTGTGGAATCAAGTAATCAAAAATTTAAAAAAGGATCCAAAGTTTTACTTAATGGCTGGGGAGTAGGTGAGAAACATTACGGAGGATTTTCTCAGGTTGCTAGAGTTAAAAGTGATTGGCTTATACCTTTGCCAGAAAATATAGATGAAATTCAAAGTATGATTATAGGTTCTGGCGGATATACAGCTATGCTGTGCGTGATAGAAGTTTTAAAAAATATAAATAAAAATGATGGAGAAATATTAGTAACAGGTGCTTCTGGTGGTGTTGGAAGTTTCTCAATATATTTATTATCAAAATTAGGATATAAGGTCTCAGCATCAACTGGAAAAATTAATGAATCATCTTATTTAAAATCCATAGGTGCAAGTAAAATCATAGATAGAAATGAATTTGACTCTGAACCAAAAGCCCTTGATAAAGAGAGATGGACAGCAGTTATAGACTCTGTTGGTGGTAAAACCTTATCAAATATTCTTACTCAAACTAAGTATGATGGTTTAGTAATATCTGTTGGCTTGGCTCAAAGTCCTGAACTTATTACAACTGTTTTTCCATTTATATTAAGAAATATAACATTAAAAGGCATTGATTGCGTTTATGCTTCATATGAAAAAAGAATTGAAGCATGGAATAAACTTGGTTCAATGTGTGACAAATCAGAAATTAAGTCAATGGGAATGATCAAATCGTTAACAAACATAGAAAGTTTATCAAAGGATATTATTGAAGGTAAGATTAAAGGAAGAATTGTAATAGATGTAAATGAGTAGCTATTTAACATAATATACATTATGCAGTTAATGATATAGAATCTTTTTACTTATTAAAGGCTTCCACCCAAGTAAAGCATACTGCCACCATACAAAAAGCCAGTGACTATAAAAATAACAAAAGTATACCCCATAATTTGTCTCATATGGAGCCCAGCAATAGCGAGCAAAGGAATTGTCCAAAAAGGTTGTATCATATTTGTCCATTGATCCCCATATGATACACCTAGCACTATTACTCTTGGATCTACATTAAGTGTTTGTGCTGCTTCTATCATTACCGGCCCTTGAACAGCCCACTGCCCTCCACCTGACGGTATAAACATATTTACAACTCCAGCTGAAAGAAATGAAAAAAAACCAAGAGTTTCTTTTGTTGAGATAGATGTTATCCAATTTGCAACTACATTTAATAACTCTGTATCACTCATAATGCCCATTATTCCTGCATAAAATGGGTATTGTAATATAATTGGTCCAACAGTTGTTGCCGCTTTATTTACCAATTTAACAAAATGCATAGGGGAATTAGATAGTAGCAAACCAACGCCTATAAATGTGAAACTAACAAAAGATAGTGTTAGGAAAAACCCATTCATATAATAGCTAATTGAAATATATAATAATATTGCCAATCCCAAAAAAGAGCTGAAAAACCTTTTATTTTCAATAATATAAAGCATACTATTTTCATTGGTATCAGATGATTTAATTTTTGGTTCAATTTCTTTTTTTAATTTTTTTGATTCAATCTCAATAATATCTTTAGTTTTAGGTTTCATTAATGGGTTAATTAGCGTTATTATTGATAATGTTAATAATGCCATGAATGTATTAAATGAAGTAAATATTGTTTCAGTGACTGGCAAAATACCTATTTTATTTTCTAACATGTGTCCTGGAGAAGAAACAAAAAGCGCGCTTGAAGAAGAGTAACCCATGTGCCAAATCACATAACCAGAGTATGCAGAGGCCACTAAAAGAGGATAATGAATCTTTATTTTTTTTTTCAAGCAACCTAATGCAACAAATTTTGAAATTATTCCACCCACAATTAGTCCTAAAGACCAAGCAATTAAACTTGCACATCCAGAACAAAAAGTAACTAATGCATATGCTTGAAATGAACTTTTAGGGATAGTTCCAACTTTATTTAAAAAATTTTCTATTGGTTCAGTATGAGCAAGAGCATGTGCTCCAACCATTATTAAAGTAATCTGTGCTGTAAATGTAAATAATTTAGGAAGGCCATCTCCCCATGCTAAAATTGCTTCAGCATGGGAAGCGCCTGCAATAGTTATTGCTAAGAAATAAGTTAAAATTGATAAAATTATTACAAAGATAAAAGCATCTGGATAACATTTTTCTACAAAGCCAACAAAAGGTTTTGCCAGTTGATCAAATGTTTTTATTCTTTGAAATGACATTATTATTTAATTTTTAATGCAACAACTTTACCTTCAGTCATTACTGGAACTAAAATTAAATTTTTATCAATGATAACCTCGTGGTCAGCAGCTCCTTTTCCAAGCGTTTTTAGAACTTCCGTTCTTCCATTTTTAGTAATTCTTAAAACGTTTCCACTTGACCAATCAGTTACATAAAATGAACCATTACCATCAGCTTCAACACCATCAAGATTACCAATTGATTTATCAGGCCCTAGATTTCTCACCTTTTTTGAAGTTAAATCAACCAACTTTAGATTACCTGCTTTACTGGGTGTGCCCCAACCCTCCATTAAGGAGCCCCAACTTCCGACAATCATATCATCATTTTCAATATGAATACCATTAGGTGCAAGGTTTGGACTATTAAGCCACAATGGTAGTTGACTAAATTGATTTAATCTATAAATACTATCTGTATAAGTATCTCCAACATAAACATTACCATATTTATCATGAGTAACATCATTGAAACAAACTGCCCCTACTCCTTTATATTTTGCAGTTATTTTTCCTGTTGATAAATCAACTTCAACAAGTTCATCAATATCTGCAATAAAAAGTTTATCACTTTCTTCAGGTTTGCTTGCAGGAACAATTGTAAGACCTTTAGGAGCATTAAGCGAATCAACCCATTTAAGTTCAAGTATTTCACCTTCCAAGCTTATTTTAGAAATATAACCAGAACTATCTTTTTTGAATGGATGATTCACAATATTTGATACATATAAGACTTCATTTTTAGAATCATAAATTACTGATTCAGGTAATTCGAACTTAGCATCTGTTTCCCATGCAATTTCAAGATCTTTTGCCTTTGTTGTGTTAAAAAAGAAAAAAGTTATTGAAAAAATTAAAAATAAATTTTTTATTTTCATTATTTGTACTCCTTATTAAGTAAGTTAGTTGTTATTAGTAGGCATTGAAAATTTTATATCATCTAAGCCTGACGAAGGCCATTTTTGGGTTATAGTTTTTCTTTGAGTGTAAAATCTCAATCCATCAGGACCATAAATATTTAGATCTCCAAAAAATGAATCTTTCCATCCACCAAAGCTATGATATGAAGCTGGAACTGGAAGAGGAATATTAATTCCTACCATCCCAACATTTATTTTATCAGTAAAGTTTCTAGCTGCAGAACCATTACTAGTAAAAACACAACAACCATTTCCAAATGGGCTATTATTTATAATTTTAATCCCTTCTTGAAATGATTTAACATTTATAATTTGTAAAACTGGTCCAAATATTTCATTTTTATATGATTCCATTTCTGTAGTAACATCATCAATTAAAGTTGCACCTAAGAAAAAACCATTTTTAAAATTTTTATCTTTTGAAATAAAGTTTCTCCCATCTACAAGGATAGAAGCACCTTCATTTTCAGCACTATTAATTTGATTTATAATACTTTCTTTATGCTCCTTTGAAACAACAGGTCCAAAATCATTATTCTTTCCAACATATGGTCCAACTTGAAAACTTTTCATCCTAGACATTAATTCCTTAGTAAGTTTATCACCCACTCCACCAACAGCTACAGCTACAGATAACGCCATACATCTTTGTCCAGATGAACCATAAGCAGCTCCCAATAGTTGATTTACAGTTTGCTTAATGTCTGCATCAGGTAATACTAGTGCATGATTCTTTGCACCTCCTAATGCTTGACATCTTTTTCCATTTTTTGAAGACTGTTCATAAATATATTTTGCAATTGGTGTTGAACCCACAAAACTAACTCCTTTAATTCTACTATCATTTAAAAGATAGTTAACTACTGATTTATCTCCATTTAAAATATTTAGCACACCTTTTGGCAAACCAGCTTTATAAAATAATTCTGCTAAAAATAATGTTGCAACAGGATCTTTTTCAGATGGTTTTAATATAAAAGTATTACCTGCAGCAATTGCTAAAGGAAACATCCATAAAGGTACCATAACAGGAAAGTTGAAAGGAGTAATTCCAAGCATAACACCCAAAGGTTCAAATTGACTCCAAGTATCAATCGATGTACTAATATTTTTATTATGTTCACCTTTTGAGGCATTTGCTATTCCACAGGCATATTCTACGTTTTCAATTCCACGTCTTAATTCGCCTTTTGCATCATTTAAGGTTTTGCCAAGGTCTTTACTGATAAGTTCGCTGATTTTGTCATTATTTTCCTCCAATAACCTTTTATATTCAAAGAGTATAGATGTTCTTTTTGATATTGAAGTTTCTCTCCATTTTAGAAAAGCTTTTGTTGAACTTTTAATTGCATTATCGACTGTTTTATTGGTTGCAGAAGAAATTTCAGTAAGAATCTTTCCTGATGAAGGGTTAAAAATATCAATTTTTTGTCCTTTATCATGAAATTGTGCTCCATCAATAAAATGACCTAATTTTTTTTTTAATTTCACTAATATCCTTGATTCTTTATATAATTATAAGTTATATGATTATTTAATTTATTTTTGCATTTCAAGTATTTTTTTTAATTTTTAAAAATGCAATTTTGCAGTTTAATTCATATGTTTAATTGGAACGATTTAGAGTCATTTTTAACACTATCAAGAAATACTAAATTAAATTTAGCTTCAAAAAAGCTTAAAATTGAACCAACAACTATTTCTAGAAGAATCCTTAGATTAGAACAAAAATTAGATGTTAAACTTTTTGTAAGATCTAATAATGCCTATATATTAACAGATAATGGACAAAAACTTTTGCTTTACGCAGAAAGAATTGAAAGTGAAGCATTTTCTATAAATGAGAAATTCTTAGAAAAAAATATAAACTTAAGTGGTTCAGTTCGTATTGCTATTCCTGAAGGCCTTGGTGTTGAAGTTTTTTCAAAATATTTAGATGATTTTTATAAACTTCATCCTGATCTTGAAATTGAATTACTTGCTGATACTAGAGCAAGAAATCTTCTTACAAGAGAAATTGATATTTCTATAACCCTTTCTAGGCCACAAAAAGGAAAACTTATTGCATGGAAGCTTTCAAATTATATTCTTAAATTATATGGATCAAAAAAGTATATTAATAAACATCAAAAAATAAAAACTCTTAAAGATTTAAATAATCATAAATTTGTTGGATATATTGATGATTTAATTGATTTTCCAGAATTAAAATACTTAAAAGATTTAAATAAAAATATTAAGATTATATTTGGAAGTAATAGTTTACAAGCACAATTAAATGCTGTCAAAAAAGGAGTTGGTATATCTTTGCTCCATACATTTATTGCCAGAAAAGAAAAAGAATTAGTAATTATTTTAGATGATTATATAAAAATTTCACGAGAATATTGGATAGTTGTACATGAAGATTTAATAAAATTAAAAAGGGTTAGAGTTGTTCTAGATTTTTTAAAAGATATTATTAAAAAAGAGAGAAAAAACTTAATTTCTTAATTTACTAGTTATATTTTTATGGACTTATTTTTTAAGAAATAATTCTTTATAAATCTCTTTATGATTATCAACAAATTTATTCATACTAAATTTATTTTTTATAATTTTATATCCATAATTACCAAACTCATTTCGTAATTTTTTATTAGTAATTAAAATATTTAGGTATTTTGATATTGCTTTATAATCGCCTTTTTCACAAAGAAATCCATTCTTATTATGTGTTATAATCTCTTTATTACCCCCTACATCAGTAGCAATAACGGGTAATTTAAAACTTAAATACTCCAGTATTGAATTAGACAGTCCCTCTTCATCAGAAGTTAAGATACCGATATCACTTATACTTAAAAATTTTGAGATATTTTTTTGATGACCAAGAAATAAAATATTTTTTTCAAATCCTGAAATTTTTGATAGAAGAATTAATTCTTTAAAATACTTTTTATTAGAATCTTTTCCTATTAATAGAAGTTTCCAGTTCTTAGTTAATTTCACTAGTGATTTAATTAAAACTTTATGATTTTTATATGGAATAATATTTGCTGTGCAAATTATAATAATTTCATTTTTGATACCTAGAGATTTTTTTAATAATTCTTTTTCATTTTTTGGAGTAAATTTTTTTATATTTACCCCATTAAAAATTAATTTTACTTTTTCTGGATCAACATTTTCTTCATTAATTAATTGTTCTTTTATAGAAGCCGAATTTGATAAAATATAAGTCATTTTAGAATGTAAAATTTTCTCTATAAACTTTATAAAAAAATATTTTTTTTGATAAAAGTTTAATGATCTCCTGCTCATCAAAAATTTTATTTTTTTAAAGAAAAAACTATAAATACCACCAAAAATATATGATTGAGGTAAAAAAAAGTGAATTATATCAGGTTTTATTTTCGTAATTTTGATAAAAGTTTTAAAAAAAAGAAAAAAATAATTTAATTTTCTCAAGAACTTATTTTCAATATTATTTGACTCTATTTTAATATTTAATTTTAAAATCTTTTCTTCAAGATCACCTATGCTCTGAAGACATTGAACATAAATGTCAAAATCATTTTGAATAAATTTCAAGAGATTAAAAAGTTGTTTTTCTGTCCCTCCAAGATTAAAACTTCCAATAAATATAATAATTTTTGCTTTCATTACTATTTATTGAAGTTATACCAACTTTGAAATATTAATAGGTCCCAAACAAGATAATTATTTCTAAAATATCCATCAGAATTTTTATCATTTAAAATTTTTTTAACCTCCTTTACATCTAAATAACCCTGATTTTTTATTTCTGTTAAATCAAGTGTTTCTTTAACCCAGTCTTTTAATTTTTCATTAATCCAAAAATTTAATGGGATACCAAAACCCATTTTTGGTCTATCAAAAAGACTTTTAGGAATATATTTTGCAAGTATTTTCTTTAAAATAATTTTCTTTTTAAAGAACTTTTCTTGATCATTAATTTTCATATTCCATGTAAAATCAATTAACTTTTTTTCAAGAAAGGGAACTCTAACTTCAAGAGAAGCAAACATACTTGCTCTATCAACTTTAGTTAAAATATCATCCGGTAAATATGAAATCATATCTGTAAATCTCATAAAAAGCTTAAAGGGCAACTGTTTTTGGATGTCGATTGGGTTATTAACAGGCGTGCTTTTCTCACTACTATTTAAGACCAGTGAATTTGGAGTTTGTGTATGACTAATTATAGCTTTATATATGTCATATCTTCTTGAAATTAATGATTTTGAAAGTGTAAACATTTTTCCTGAAAAATTATGAATTCGATTTAAAGGAAAAAAATTTTCTAATTTAGTAATGATTTTTACCCATTTATCATTTACTAAAATTTTTGACAATACATCTCTTATCTGCGAAGGAATAATTTCATTCAACGAATTAATTTGTGCACCATAAGAATATCTATTGTATCCGCCAAACATCTCATCACCTCCATCACCACTCAATGCGACCTTTATATTTTTTCTACACATTTTAGAAATTATATAAGTGGGTATTTGAGATGAATCTGCAAATGGTTCACTATAAATTTCAGGAAGTCTAGTTATTGTCTCTAATGCATCATTTTCATTTACAATTATTTCAGTATGTTCGGTTCCAATAAAATCAGCAATTTTTTTTGCATAAGTGGCTTCATTATATTTGTTAAAATCAAAACCTATTGTAAATGTTTTAATTTTTTTTTTACTTTGTTTCTGCATTAAGTAAGTTATTAAAGACGAATCTATTCCTCCTGATAAAAAAGAACCTAATGGAACATCAGATATCATACAGTCTTTAACAACTGAAGTTAATATTTTTTCAGTTTCTATTGTAACAGTTTTTAAAGAATAACTTTTATTTTTTGTACCTTCTTTTCTAAAGTAGTTAGATAAATCCCAATACGAAAACATTTTAGTTTTTTTATCTTTAAAAATTAGTAATTTTCCTGGTTCCAACTTGTAAACATTTTTATAAATAGAATGTGGAGCTGGAACGTAGTTGTGTCTAAAAAAACTTGCTAAAGAGTCACGATCAATCTCTAAGTCTTTATGAAATTTTTTAATTGATGAAATTTCAGATGAAAAAAGAAAAAAATTATTTATATTTGACCAATATAATGGCTTAATCCCTACTCTATCTCGGGTAACAAATAAAGTTAATTCTTTTATATCAAAGATAGCAAAAGCAAACATTCCTTCTAATAAACTTAAGGCTTTATTTATTCCTACTAATTCGATAATTTCAACTAAAACCTCTGTATCTGTTGAACTTTTAAGAGAAAAATTAATATGATTTAATAAATACTTTCTTAAATTATTAACGTTATAAATTTCGCCATTAAAGGTGATAATAAATCTCCCCGAATTAGAGACCATTGGTTGATTTCCATTATTTGAGACATCTTGTATGGAAAGTCTATTATGACCAAAAATTATATTATTTTTTATCCAATAACCATAATTATCAGGACCTCTATGTTTAAATAATTTACACATAGAATTGATATTTTCAATTAATAAATCTTTATTTAATTGATTTGAATAGTCATATATTCCAGAGATTCCACACATTATAAAATAATATTATTCCAAAGTTTCATTATTTTTTCCTGACTATATTTTTCAGCTATTTTTAAACTATTTATTGAGTACTTCTTTTGTAAATTTATTTGGCTCATTAAATTAGATAATCCTTGTGAATACTCATTAATATTTTTTTTTGATTTTACAACAATACCATTGAATCCATTAATAACAATTTTATTATTTCCACTGACACCATCAAAAGCAATAATTGGTAATCCAACGCTAGTAGCTTCAAGCATTGCATTAGAAAATCCTTCATATAATGAAGTAGACGCATAAAAGTTAGCATTAACTAATTCTTTTTTAATATTATGGGAAATTCCTTTTAAAAAAATATTTTTCTCTAATTTATTATTTTTTATTATTAATCTAAGATTTTTAAGATTTTCTCCCTCACCAAAAATGAATAACTTCCAATCTTTATTGGCATTTAATGCATTAGCAAATGCTTTAATCAAAAATTGAAAATTTTTTTGATTATCCAACCTTCCAACAGAAATTATATTTTTCTTTTCTTTAAAAGAATTCATTCTAAGTTTTGTTTTTGAAACAAAATTAGGAATTATAGTGGTATTAAAATCTTTGTAATCCTCTAAAATCTCATCAGTTTGAACTACTAGTTTATCACAATATTTATAAAAAAAATTAATGGCTAATTTTTTAATGAATGAGTGATTAAAAAAATTTTTAGAAATTCTTTCAGAAATAATTATTTTATTTTTTAAAAATAATGAGCAAAGAATAGAATAAAGGTTTACACTTGGGGTCATAGAAACAATGACATCAGGCTTATACATTTTAAAAGTTTTTCTTACTAAATATATTTTTTTTAAAATATTAATAATTCTAAATAATAAAAAAAATGATGTATCTTTCTTATCTAAAGGTTTTTGATTTAAAGAAATAATATCTTTATTAATTGAAAATCTAATATTTCTTTCAAAACAAATTATTTTTACATTATTACCTCGCTTATAATACTTATACAAAGAGTAAACAGTTTTTTCTGCACCACCAAGATTAAGATTTGAAATTAAAAAAATGATTTTTTTCATTTTTAATTACAGTTCATAAATATTTTTAAATATTTTTATCATATATTCTGAGCTTTCATTTGAATTCCACACAAATCTTTGTTTAGAGTTAAAGAAAGGCGGATTTTTTTTAATATTAAATCCAAGTTTTATCATCATTTTTTTATTTGAAGTCTCTATTTTTTCGTTTAAAGATTTAAATTGAATAAATTTTGAATTACTAAAATAACATAAACTCATTGGTCCATTACTTACACCAAGATTAAAGTCACATGATTTATATAAACTTAATCTATAATCAATATTCAGCACTGCTTTTTTGCAAACATGAGCTTTGGGGAAATATTTTTTTAATAATGAAACATTAGTCAACTGATTAAAATCAGGAAGAAGAATTATAATAAAGTTTTGTTCTTCAAGATATTTTGAAAAGTTAGACCAAGAATTTAGATTGCTATTCCTTTCCTTTGTATAATCAGATTGTCTTAAAGTAATAGAAATAAATTTTTTTTTTGGACTAATATTTTTTAACCATGATAAAATAAAATTATTTGCAACTTTAGATGAACGAAGAATATTAAAGTTATTATTTTTTTTACTATACTTTATTGCATCTTTACTTGGAATAACTGAATAAGGTATTAAACAACTGAAGTTTGATGGATAAAATTTACTTCCCAATGACGCAGCATATAATCTTGCAAAAATATTGCTATTAAAAATACTAATCTTTTTTATACTTGGAAGCAGTCTAGCACTTGAGACAATAATGTTTTTAAATTTTTTTTTTTTATAATTTTGATTAAAAATTTGATGATATGAATTAGTTTCAAACACTGAAGAATATTTTTTTCCAGTAATCAATATTAATTCTATACTATTTTTTTTATTATTTATTCTCTCTGATTCGGAAGAAAAAAGAAACCATATAAAATCAAAAGTTAATGGATTAACTGATAGATCATAAATGCAATAAAGTTTTTTATTATTTTTTTTTAAAATAGAAAAAACTAAAAAAAATAATTTTAGAAAATACTCTAAGATTAATAACATAAAATTGATAAACAAAATAATAATTTTAGAGTTATTAGTTGGATTTGAAATATATCTTAAAATTTTTTTATACATTTAGATTTCATTATTAATTTTAAGTATTTTTTTAATTCGATTTTTTATTATGTTAAAAGATTCTTTATTTCCAGTAAAAGCTAGAATCAAAACAAATATTCTTGATAAAGTTTTACTTAATTTAGAATTTATTAAGATAAATAAATTTAATAGGTGAATAAAAAAAATATGATACTTATTTTTTTCAAGTGATATTATTTTTCTAGTTTTGATTGACTTTTTGATCCATTCAGAATCAATGTTTTTTATGTGAATAAATACTGGTTTAATTAACAAAATTCTTTTTAAATTATCAAATATTTTTGTTTTAGCACTTCTTTTAAAATTCATTAATTTAAGAAAACTAGCAATTTTAGGAAAAAGAAAAAATAATAGTTGGTTCCTCATTATTACTGGCCTATCATTTTTAGGAGCCCAACTCATTACTGTTGCTTCATCAAAATCTGTTATTGGATGGATTTTGTGGTAATTTTTAAAATTAGAGCTAATGTAATCGCCGTCTATAGTCCAGTTTTCAATTGCACTAGTATTATGTTTTTTGATCTTTGAATAATCAATAAATAATGGCATCCATGATAAACAGTGAAGAATATATCCTTCATTTTTTTTTGGAGAATCAAATAAAATAGATGGAATTATATGGTTAAATAAAAAAATTTTACTGTTAAATTTATAAGCCTCGGTTTGACTATGAAATGATTTAATGGCTATTTTAGACATTTCTCTTCCAGATAAATCTATTGCCTTTTTTTTAATATTAAATTTTTTGTTTGAATTAATAAAGCCTTGATTAAATAGATTTTTGAATAATTTTTCTTCTTCATATCTAATTGCGGGTAATAATAATACTTCAAAGCCTTTATTATAATACTTAATGATACATTCAATACATTTGTTTGATAAAATTAAGTCTGGTGTCAGAGCAACACCTATAGCTTTATCTTTTAAACACTTTTTTGTTGCTTTCAAGTGACCGAGCCCCATATGTAAACTTGGCATTGTTTTACTATCAGGTTCGGAGATAACTATTTGTTCAATCTTAATAATTTTTTCTAATTGTTGATAAGCATAGCTTTTTTTTATTTCTATCCAACTGGTTTTTGGACAAGCAATCAAGAATTTATTTTTTTTATTAGATTTTAAATACTTAATATTCCCTTTTGTTAAAAGGGAAGGAATACACAGATCAACTAGATGTGAACAATATTTTTTGCCCCAAACGCTTAAAAAAAAATATATAGGAGGCATTAAATTAAACTATCTTTTTTTAATATTATTTTTTTTTATTTTTGGTTCTTTGTGATCTCCTAACGTTTCTTTAGTCCATGTTTCTAATTTATCAATTTTATTATAATAAATATATTGTGGAGAAAATCTAATTAAATGATTATCTTTAACTTCTTCTTGATAATCAAACTCAGCCCAACCATTGCAGTTTTCACAAAACGGAACTTTATCCCATTGACCAGTCTCATGATAATATCGTGCTTTATTAAATTCTTCACCATTCCATACTTTATCTAAGCCTTCCTTATATACATTCCCCATATTAGTTTTTCTAAATCCATCTAAACAACAAATTCTTGCTGTTCCATCGTTATGTATAGGAAGAGTACTATAAAGCGCAGGACAGGGTTTTCTTTTACCCATGTCTACCATCTCAGGATAATTACCAATACTATCATCAAACATCAATCCAATCCTTATTACATCAACTTTACCTAACCACTCTTTTACAAAATCATCTTTTTCATGCTTATTAGTGTCTTGAACTGTAAAAGAAACTCCAATTCTAGGTAGAATCGTATCTCCTCTTTCTTTTAAGAGAAGATTTACTGCCTTTTTAATTTTTTCTAATTTATCAATCCCTCTTACTTTTTTTAATGTTTCAGCCGTGGTTGCATCAACACTAAACATTATAGAATCAACTTTTTGAGAAATAAATAATTGACATATTTTACTTGTTAAAGTTAAACCATTAGTATTTAAAACAACTGGAATATTTCTAGATTTTAAATCAAAAATTACTTTTTCAAGTTCAGGTATTAAGAGTGGTTCACCCCATAAATTAGGTTGAATCATTGGCTTTGTTTTCATTACGATATCTAATAAATCTCTAGCTTTATTAACATCCATAATACCTTTTACATCATCTATTTTTCTTTCATCCTCAGAACCCCAAACGACACACATAGGACATCTAAGGTTACACCTAGTTGCATAATCTATTAAAATTCGGGGGGGTATTTTTGGAACATTTTTTTTGTTTTTCCAAGGAATTTCAGGGTTAACCCAATTTTTTAATTTTTTAGTCATATCCAGAAATAAATATTAAATTCCATAACTAACTGTTTCAATAACACCACAATCATGTTGGCGCAAGTAAATATCATAATTTTTATTAAGATATTTTATTAACATTGGAACTTCCCAAAGATGACTAGGAATATGATAACTTGATATAGCAACTCTGGGTTTCCATGTTTTTATTGTATTTTTTGAACCATTTAAAGCTTTAAGTTCTAAACCTTCTATATTCATTTTGATATAAGTAGCTTTTTGACCATTTAAAATTTTGTCGACTGATGTAACAGGCACAGAAATATCTCCCGTATCTGAAAAAAGTGCTCCTCTAGAAGAATCATTTATAAATTTCAAGTTGTCTTCATACTCATACATACCTTTTGAAATTACTTCTACTTTATTATTTTCTTTAAATTTTTTTTTTTAAAGATTTTGCACTTTGTGGATCAGGTTCGAAAGCAAAAATCTTTTGATATTTAAAGTTAGTTTTTTCTTCAAACAGATTTATTGAATCTCCGTTATATGCTCCACCATCTATAAATACTTCATCATCTTTTAGGTTTACAATTTTTTCAGGAAAGTAAACGTCCCAATCTATAATATTTGAAATACATCCAATATTACAATTCATTCTAAATCCTATTATCGCATTTAAATGGTCAACAGAGATTTCATCAGAAAAAAGATCTTGTAGTTCAAGATATTTATTTTTATTAATAATTAAATCATCTAACATTTTTTCATAAAACATATGAGGTTTAAAAATATTTGGATAGAGTAATTGGAGTGTCTGAAACAAAGAAATATTTTTAAATCCCAATTTTCCTAACCTATGAAATAAATTCAAAGGCCTATGAGATGCAATAATAATTGGAGTTTCAAAATCCTCATGTGTTCTAAGTACGTCAACTTTTTGAACAGAAATATTAAATATTTTTTTACTTATATTTTTACTATTATCATCATGTATTGATTTAATAGAAATATTATTTTTATTCAAAATATTAATTAATCTCTCTCCTTCTGGACCTGCTCCAATTAGAATAACTTGTTTTAATTTCTTAAGTTCTAAGTAAGGGTGATGATTAAGAATATTTTTTTTTAATTGATTAACTGAATTATATTTTTTTAGATCTTCAATCCAAGAATGGTTTTTAGGTTTTAAAGTTTGAGCAATTATTGTATTTTTTTTTCCTAAAGACATAAATGTAATATATGTAAACTAATTATGTAAAATATTATTTTTATTTAAATAAAGAAAGATCGCAAAAGAATCATATGGCGTCAATAAATATTTTGAAAGTATACTTTCAAAGCATACTGCTTTAAAACTTTTTCCTTCATGTAATACAATTTTTTTATACTCCTTATTACTCATATGAACAACATAAAACTTTCTATATGAAATATTATTATTTGTTTTTTTTGACTCTTTAAAGTTAAAAGTTTGTTCAAAAAAAAATTTAATTTTTTTTGGAGCCCAATTAATTTCCTCTTTAAGTTCTCTTTTTAATGCACTTGTTTCTGATTCTCTTTTATTAACAGCACCACCAAAAAGTCCCCAAAAACCAGGATACCATATATTTTTTTTAAAATCTCTTTTTTGCAATAGAATTTGTTTCTTATCAACTATTATTATTGCAGCAACTGCATTTTGAACACGAAGTTTAATTTTTTTTTCAAGAAAAAAATACTTAGGGAAAAAAATTTTTTTCATTCACATCATTCTATATCTTTGACCTGGTTTGGCAATGATCGCTTTTGTATTTTTTTCAAGAGACTTTTTAACTACTTTAAATATTTCTTTAGCTTTAAAAGCGATAGAAACTGTATTATCGAGCATAAAGATTTTTATTTTATTTTGTTCTGCAAGAAGATCTTGATATTGCCAATAATTTCTTGGCAGAAACTTATGCCTTAATAACTTTACTATTTTAGGCCTTTTATTGACGTCAAAACATTGATATTCCTCTATTTCAGAAGTATCTTTACAATAAATATCTTTAGCAATTAATTCTTCAACATGATGAATAATTGTACAACAATCAATACCACAGCCAATTAATAAAATCCATGCATCACTCTTTGGTAAAATACCAAATGGACTTAAACTACAACAGGGTGTTAATGATTGATGATGTGTATTTAAAAAAATACCACTAGATCTTCCCAAAGATGCAACGGAATGAGTCGGATGTAAGCTTCTTTTGGATGAATAGGCTTTTCTAAATTTTTCGCTTAAAATTCCTGTATTTGAGGGAGTCTTGTTAATATAAAATTCTGGATTATTTTTATTTACAAATTTCCATGACATTGTTGGAAACATTATTGTCCCGTTTGCAAAGTACTCAACTAATGAGTCTAAAAAAATATCTAAATTATAACCATCTTTATTAAGGGATTTAAAACCGTTGTGAATTAAGACTGTATCATCTTTTTTAATTTTAAAAAAAGAAAGCATCTCATATATTTTACTTACTTCTTTACTATTATTTTTTTGCATTTTTCTATTTTTTATTTATTAAAAAATTACTTATAAATAAAGAGTCTAAGCCACATCCAAAAAAAGTCATTAAAGCGTCTCTTGGAGTTTCAACTATAGGCTGACCTTTCAGATTAAAACTTGTATTCATTATAACGGGTTTATCTGTATGTTTGTCAAAATTTCTAATCAAGTCATAATACAATTCATTATCTGAACTTTTAACAGTTTGAATTCTCGCAGTATCATCTAAATGAACAATCGATGGAAATTTTTTTTTACCATGATCATTAACTTTTACTGTTGCACTCATTGAGGGTAAATTAAGATTATTAGTTTCAAAATAATCCATAGATTTTTCTTTTAGTGCAGATGGAGCAAAAGGTCTAAATTTTTCTCTAAATTTAATCTTTGCATTAACCTTATTTTGCATACTAGGATCTGAACAATCCGCAAGTATTGATCTATTACCTAAAGCCCTTGCACCTGCTTCAGATCTTCCTTGAAACCAACCAATTATTTTTCCTTGACTAATTAATTCAGCAGCTTTTTCTGATGGATTAGAATGCTCAGAATAGTTAATAGAATTTGAGTCTAATTCATTTTTAATATCATCATTTGAATAACTTGAACCTTGATAAACTGAACTTAATTGCCACGGTTTAAACCCTGAGATAAAAGCTCCATGATAAGCACATCCAATTGCTAAACCTCTATCAGAGGAAACAGGTGAGATATAAATATTTTTAAATAATCTAGAATCATATAATCTTTTATTAGCTGCACAGTTTAATGCAACTCCACCAGCATATGAAAAATTTTCAATATCTTTATTTTTAGATTTTATAATATTAACTAAATTTAAAAGAGTCTCCTCAAAAGTTTTTTGGGTACTTGAAGCAACATCTTTATGATACTGCGTAATTTTTTCATTTGCTAATCTGTTAGGTTGTTTAAGAACTTCAAAGATTTTTTTCGAGTAAACAGGTTCAAATGGTGAACGAAGTGGAGGATCATTTTTTATAAATGACCAATCAAAGATCCAATCTTCATCAGTGCTTTTAAGTATTTTACTTAAATCAATATTTGGTTTTCCATATGGAGCTAACCCCATTACCTTATACTCGTCTCCATCAGTAAATCCAAGATAATATGTCATCATTGTATAAAAAAAACCTAAAGATTTATTAGTTGGAAAAGTGTTTAAAATTTTAATACCATTTTCTTGATCGCCAATTCCAATCATTCCACATGAACCATCTCCAGTAGCATCAAGTGATAAAACTAATGATTTATTATAACCAGAACCAAAAAATGCGGCTGATAAATGTGCTAACTGATGATGAATTCTTTCAATTTTTGGACAAGAACCAAACAAATGTTTTAAATAATTAAATATTCTATTATCAAAATCATTATAAGTTGCTCCAGGAGTTATAATTAAATTTATATCTTCCCATTTAATTTTAGCAATTTCTAAACAGGCTTTTATTGAGTAAAGTGGCAAATATCCATATGCAGATTTTATTCTTAAGTATCTCTCTTCTTCACAAGAAGCTATTATTTTTCCATCAATAGAAATAGCTGCAGAAGGCTCATGCTGGCCTAAAGTAACTCCTCCGTGTAATCCTAAAACAATCATATTTTT
>MDTB01043757.1_pt1 | contig 20068 bp, 5 predicted proteins | sample 811161 | NCBI WGS metagenome assembly MDTB01 (sample SAMN05326650, study PRJNA326480) | marine metagenome | isolation source: seawater | place: Mediterranean Sea | collected 2009 | reverse complement strand
TGCAATACAAGTCAATGAAGCTATTAATTTAAATGGGGCAGTTCAAGTAAATTCAACTGTTACATCTACAGGTAATATAACAACATTAGGATCATTTGTTATTGGTTCTGCATCTATGGATGAAACAGACTTAGAAAAGTTAGACGGAATCACAAACGGTACTGCGGCAGCTAACAAGGCAGTAGTACTAGATGGTTCAAAAGATATTGGCACACTGGGAGCTGTAACGGCAACAACATTTGTCATAGGAAGTGCTGACATTAATGAAACTGACTTAGAAAAAATAGATGGTATAACAAATGGTACTGCGGCAGCTAACAAGGCATTAGTTGCGGATTCAAATATAGATATCGGCACACTAAGGAATGTTACAGCAACAGGCACAATTACAGGAGATATAATAGACACAAATTCTATACAATCAACAGATTCATCTTTTGTAAACATCAATGATGGTTTGAATGTAGACGGTAATATACAGACCACAGCAGGTACAGGTACATTTGGTGGGGTAGTTACTGCCGCTGGATTTACAATTGGTTCTGCTGTAATCAATGAAGCAGAACTCGAAACAATAGATGGCATTACAGCAGGTACTGCCGCGGCATCCAAGGCATTAGTTTTAGATTCTGACAAAGATATAGGAACAATTAGAAACATCACATCCAACGGCACAATACAGTTTGGATCATTATCAGATGGTACAATCACTGCTACTGCATTTGTTGATGAGGATGATATGACTTCCAACTCTGCTACACTTATTCCTACACAGCAATCAGTCAAAGCATATGTGGATGGAGAAGTAGCGGCAGCTGCCAGTGTTAAATTTAGTGACTTGGCATCTAACACAGGTACCATAGCATTTGCAACAGAAGAGATTGTGTTTGCAGGTGGCAACAGTGTAACCACATCAGTCACAGCAGGTGGTAACACAGTAACTATGTCACTGGACGATAATATTACTGTAGACCAAATTGAAGCAAAGGATTCTTCCAATATCCAAATTGCATCACCTATAGTGTCAGGTGACACTATTGCTTGTGGAGCTGTAACATCATCAGGTGTAGTTACAGGAACTGGATTTACAATTGGGTCTGCTGTAATCAACGAAACAGAACTTGAAACAATTGATGGTGTAACTGCTGGAACAGTAGCGGCATCGAAGGCGGTTGTTGTGGATTCAGATAAAGATATTTCCGCGTTTAGAAATGTAACTGCCACAGGTTCATTCATCATTGGCAGTGCTGACATGAATGAAACTGACCTAGAGAAGTTAGATGGAATCACCAATGGTACTGCGGCAGCTAACAAAGCACTTGTTGCCGATGCAAATATCGATATTGACACACTGAGAAACGTTGGACTGACTGGTACTTTGACTGTGCCTACTGTTGATGTAAATATCATCCAATCAACAGATTCATCAGAAATATTAGTCAACGAAGCAATGAGAGTATCAGGTACTATTACAGGCACGGCAACTGCCGCACAATATTCTGACTTGGCAGAGAAATATGTTGCTGATTCTCAGTATGCACCAGGTACAGTTGTAATATTTGGTGGTGATAATGAAGTATCGACAACAGAAGTATCACATGATCCGCGAGTGGCAGGAGTGGTGTCCACAGCACCGGCATACTTAATGAATGACAGTTTAGAAGCAACTCATGTAATAGAACTTGCACTTACTGGCCGTGTTCCATGCAAAGTCAAAGGTGTGGTTGCCAAAGGTGATATGATTGTTTCATCTAATGTTGCTGGAGTAGGTATGAAATTAAATTCTGCATCATATCAAGTTGGATGCATCATTGGTAAAGCACTGGAATCAAAAGATACCCCAGATGAAGGTGTTATAGAAGTTGTAGTCGGCAGACTATAAAAAAATTTTCTTTATTTTTAATTTAGGATTAGATCTAAGTTTGTAGTTTCTGCTTTAAGGAAATTAGCTTGTTTAGTGGTAGATTGTTGTAGTCCTAAACCGTTAGATGCCGAACTTGAATCACCATTCATACTGTACCATGCATTTCCATCCTTTTTAGTAATTCTAATTTGTACACCGTTTGCTGGAGCAGTGGTAAATGTAATGCCGCTAGTTGAATCACCCCCAAGTGAAAAAGCAGAGGAAGTTTCGCCACCAACCTGTACTACTAATTGATCTATGTCACTTGGGGTGAATGTGGTTCCGAAGAACACTGTTGAACCATCTCCTGTGTGGAGATCTTCTGTGGTTGTATCTGAATAAGGAATCTCTTGATTGTTTGAAGCATCTACAATGGCTGTGCCGTTGGCATGTGTCTGTATCCCAGTGCCAAGTGTGCCTCTGAATAATCTTTTTAATGTATTGCCATCTTTTTCAAAATAAGCAATTCGTTCCTTGCCTATGAAAATAATTCCTGGGGCACTGTCCTCTGTGTTAGGTGTAGGCAACACTGAAGGATCTGCCACATTTATTTCTGTATCATCAGGTAAAAGTTGTTGTGTCAAGGTAGTTGAATGTGTTTCACTAATTCTTCTGTAATGATATCTGTTGAGAATATCTTTAAAAATTCTATAACCAAGTGCATTTTGGCTTACAGTATTCTCTGTCACATAATGAATTACAATAGTATCAGTTGTAGACGGAGCAATCCTTGGAATAATAACATTCTTGCCTTCAACTCTGAAATCTATATTAGCTGTCAAGTATCTTTTGTTGTATGACACAAATACATAATCTGAATTAATAGGAGTTCTATCTAATACATATGACTTTTCGGATATATCTGGAATGCCTGGATCATTTCTTACATTACCTCTATCAAACACTGTAGAATCAAGTCCAGTAACAATTCCAAAGTCTATTGCATCTGCAGTTGCTGGTGTTAATGCTCCAAAGTCTAATATACTATCTACTAAAGCTCCAGTTGATGCGGCAAATACCTGTGTACGCATCCCCATTTGATCGTGATTACTAAATGTTGTAACAAAGATTTTTTCATTCATAATAGTACTTCCATCATGCCAATCATTAAACAGTTCCAATGTTCCGTTTTCATTTACAACATAATCCATGCCTATTTTCAACACAATAGCAATAGCATCACCAGATACTGGTGGTAATGTGAAATGTATTTCTCTTTCCAAGTTTACATTTAACACTAAGGTATAATCAGATGGTGATTGTTTCAGTCCATTGATATACACTTCAGTATTTGCCAGAGTTGCCAATCTACTGTTGAACGGCTCATCCGGTACTGCAAATATTGTGGTTGTATCATCTCCTACGTAGTATTTTACTTGTGGTGGTCTCAACCTATATCTGTTTCCGCCTGCTCCACCTGATACTCCTTCAACAATTACTTTATGATGTAATGGACCAAAGGCACCTGGAGCTGTTGTTAATGTAACCACTGTGCTACTAGAATCTGTAGGTATAGTGTATTCAGTGGTTTCAACTTCTGAAAATGCTTTTGTTCCTGTTGTCGAATCAAACAAATACATTTCAATAATAGCGTTGTCAACTGGCGCACTACTAAATGTAACTCGTGTTGTTATTGTGTTAGGTGTTTTACTGAGCGTCACTGCTGTTTTGACACCATTTACTAACACATAATTTTGTTTGATTAAGTTGAATGCTATTTCAATATCAAAATTAACAGCAGAGCCGTCACCTTCTCTGGTAATATTTGCAATTAGATTATCTGTCGATACTTGGAAACAAACAATTTTTATAAATGAATGTTCTTCTGGTGCAACTGTGAATGTGATTGTTTTTGCTTTATAATCTAAAGTGTAATCAGTGTTCAAAATTTTAAATTGATCATTGACAAACACTCTTACTCCATCAACAGCTCTAGGTTCAGGAGTAGTAAATGTTGTTGTACTGCCGTCACCATAATGATTTCTTTTCTGGATTATACCTGCTCCATCAGTTGCTCTAGTAAACACTTTTATATCTACTGTATCGTATACTCCTCCAGGTAACAATTCTTCAGGACCGTTAGCAGAATATTCTGATATAAATGCGTCACCTACAACATTTATATCTTCTGCTCTTGTGCCTAAACTTGTTGTGAATGATTTAGAATCAATTACTGTGTCTAGATCACCTAGTTCTTCTGCTGTTAGTTCAGCATCTTCAGTTGCTTTGTCATAATTTAATATATCAAAGTTTGCCATATCATAACCTGATCCTGCATTGAATGTAGTGGCTTTGATTCTGGTCCCTTTGTATTCCAACCCTGTCATAAGTTGAGCATATGAATTAATTGCTGTTGAACCATCCCCTAATAATCCTGCCATGCCTGCAGTTGGTGTATAATAAGCATGTATTCTGTCAGCGGCATTCCACAAAGTCAGTGGCGTCAAATATCCTACTGTCGACGAGTCAGTAATTGTTGAATCATCTTGCAGAACGTCAGCCTCAAAAGTTGCTCCTGATTTGAATGAATAATTTACTCTGTATATTTCATTACCAAATCTGATGTTGTCACCTTTTGAATACACTGTATCTTTTACCCAAGTCTTAATGCTAGGTGGTCCTCCTGCAAGTGCATGATTTGCCGCAATTCTATCAAATTTAATTGTTTCATTTAGTTTTCTAATTTTTGTGTTTTCTAACACAGCATGAACTTTAGCTGATACCAAAACTGCACCCCCACCGCCTACTAATGTGACAGTTGGAGTTTCATAATAACCTGTGCCTTGTGCTCTTACAACAATAGACGTGACACTGCCATCATTAATAATTGCATATGCACTTGTGCCTGAGCCGCCTCCGCCAGCAATTAAAACATCAGGTGGTGTAGTATATCCTGATCCACCATCATCAATTGCAATTGAAGTTAGTGTGTATTTGTAATGTTCTGAATAAAATTTATGCGGATATTTTTCATAAGCACTATAATATGTAGAATCTCCAGCAAAGACCTCAGGGGTAATGTATTTGGATTGTGCAGGCTCCCAATAAGTTGGATTGTCGAAGTCAGTGTAATCACCTTCAATTGTATCAAGCACACCATTCTTGTTGACATCATCTCTTATTGAAGTTTTGAATGGAAGAACTTCTTCAAAATATTTGTTCACATTTACTGAATTATCCAACTTAAATTCAGTATCAGTTTTCAATTCATCTGTAATGTTGTTTTTCTTAATGAATGATGATTTAACTACCCAATCAACGCCGTTGTCTTGTGCAAGTGCAATTTTAATAGCAGTAAAGAATAGTTCATTGTAGTTAAAGTCCGAAGACTGATTAAAGTTCTGTATTGCTTGTAAAATATTCCTTATTTCTTGAACTGCTTCTTCGTCAAATACTAAACTGTCATATGCATATCCGCCGAAGCCTTTATTAGCTGCCGCATAATCATAAAGTGCATTTGATAATTCAATTGTGCCCTGTCCAATTGCAATTACATCATAACCTGTTGCTGTTTTAATATATGTTCTAAATTGGCCATCATAACTGGCACGAACTTTTATCACTTGTCCTACATTTGGTGACAGTTCTTTTTTTGCTTTTTCATCAGCAACAATTATGTCAGGCACTGTGGAAGAAGAATATCCTGTTGCGTAATAATCTGCATATGACCAATATCTTGTAGTGTCATAAGTTTGTGATTTTGTTCTACTAAATGTAGTCCCATCATATGTCCATATTGACCAACCATTTGCCTGCGAATCTAAAGTCACTAATACTGTATGACCTGAAACTAGTGCTTCCGTATTGATATAATCTAGATCAATTTCTGTATCTACCTGTTGATTCCATTCTCCTAATTTTTCATTAGGAATAGGATCAGTTTCGTTAAATTTTGTAAGGTCAACCTGTGTTGCATATGGTGATAAAATTAGCCTACTGTTAATATAAGTTACAATTCCTTTTAGTGCATCAACTCTATCCTTAAAAATTGTTTGTCTCGGTCTGTTTTCTAGTCCATATCTCATATCTTCTGGGAAAGTTAAATCCGGAACTTTTCTGCCGTAACTGTCCGTACCTATCAGTGAATCTTCCATTTTTGTAACCAATGTAGAATTAATTTTAACATCGTCATCACCCTCTGCTACCATTAGATATTCAACGTGTGGTTGCAATTCATTTTCATCACTTGTATTTTCAATATGGAATGATAAATTTTTACCTGTCAACACACTTGCTTGTATGCTTAATAACAAAGAATCAGAAGAAATTACTGCACTGTAATTGTCTGTGAATGTTTTTGGATCTTTAATTGTGTTAGCAATTTGTGCCGCTGTTATCGATCTTGTTGCAACGTCAGGTAAAATTGTAGGTTGTTCTACCCAATAATAGTAGAATGTAATAAAATTATTAGTAATGTCGCTAAACACATCTTGACTTGTAAACTGCTCATTTGCTGTGCCTGTGACACCAGCATTTTGTCCGTCTTCTGTTATAGATTGTGCATTCCATTGTGATGGAGTTAGTGTGCTTTTTACCCACTCTTTAACTGACACCACTGCAGACGGATGAGGTTTACCCCAATTCCTCAATTTGTAATTTGCATCACCTTGCTCATACCATAAAAATTTAAGTTGACTAGTATTCAACCAAATTTCACCTACATGTTCATCGTTCCATGATTCATAATTTGCTGGATCAAACCCAGTTTTGTATTTTATATCTTGATCGATCTGTGCAAAAAATAAATCTTTAACAGGATCAATTCTTGGCATATCTAGTACTAGTTGGTTATTCCCTTGCGTGTACAAGAAAGTTTTTTTGATCAAATAAGGATTCACCAAGTCCGGTTGTGTGACATCCACATTCCAATAACTGACATCACTGGTTTTGTTGTATACATAGACTTCACCTGCATCTACTCTAGTAGAACTATCACCTGCAGACACTTCTCTGCCTGGTGCACCAACATAAACATTTTGTGATGACATTGCAATACTTTTTCCAAAACTATCATCAACTGCTCCTGTAGTATTTTTCAAAACCTCATTGTGTATCCATGTGTCGCCATACTTTTGGAAAATTTGTACATTTCCTGTATCTTGTATTTGTGTAGAAAATGATGTACCTTTATTATCAAATGTAGTTTCACTTGCAATATTAGAAGAACTATCAAGTCTAAACTTATCAAAAGTTGTATTTCTAGTAGTCATTCCACTTGCAGAATATACCGCTAACATGTTGTCAGCTAATGCCATAGATTCACCAAATCTTGCACCTTGTTCTATTGGATTCGACAATATTCTAGATTGTTTCTTGTATTGCTGAATAACAATTTTTGCTCCTAAGGCTGGAGTTGAAGCTAAAGTAACAACATTTGTAGATGCGTTAATATGATATGTTGATGTGGTTGAAGAATCGTCAAACTTAAATTGTACAGTGTCAACAGAAACATAAAGTTTTGTATATTTGTCTACTGTAAATGTTGGTGTAAAAGCAGTTGTTGACCCGTCACCTACGTGTGATGAACTGCTGTTCAGATAATGATACACAACTCCTTGTTCTTCAAGTGTATTTTTTTCACGTGGACTGCCAACTAGCAAGTCTGTACCATCATCACTGATAACAACGCTTTCTCCAAATCTTGTCTCATCTGTTGCAATGTCAGGCCCAAATTCTTCGATTTTTTTGAATGAATCATTTAATTTTCTGTAAACAAATATTCTTCCAGAATCTGTAATAGATGAATCATCATAAAGTTTAGCACCAACAACAATAGTGTTTCCATCATTGCTGATCACAACATTGTCACCAAACTGCATTCCTTGGTTTCCACTGTCATCTTTTTGTTCCGAATCATCTCCCGGAGCTAGAGTCTGTTGATACACATATCTGGTTGTACTGACTGTGCTACTATCTACAATTTTTCTGTACACATATACAGATCCTCTGTTACTAAATGTTGAATCATTAGGACCACCAGGAGCCCCTACTGCCACCCATTCGCCATCACCACTTATAGCAACACTTTGTCCAAATAATTCTCCTTGTGCAAATACAGGTGAAACAATATTTTCTGTGGTTGCATACAGTTCATCTACATTTCTTGTAACGACATGAACAGTCCCTTGTTCTGATCTGTCTCCATCCGTAAGGCCGTCTATTATAGACACTGATGAAGAATCTGAGATATCAAGAGCCGAGTCTGCAAAGTTTGTGCCTGATGAAACTTTAATAAACAATACGTCTTGTGATTCACCTTCTTCGTACCTTAAAATTTTTCCTGTTGCCGCTGTGTCTGAACCTGTTACATCTTGCCCACGAGCAAGTGTCCTTGTGCTATCTGGATGATTGGAAACAAGCCTTATTATGTCTCCAGTCTTAGGAGCACCAACTAAAATTGTTTTTCCATTATCTGATATTGCAACACTTTGTCCAAACTCGTCATCATTTGCCGCATTGTTTATATCTGGCACTATTTGTGAATAATTTATAATTGGATCAATTGATGTTGCTCTATGGAAAATTAATATTCTTTCTTTGTTAGCAGAACCAATTGCCATCCATTTTGTGTCTTTTGATAAAGACATAGAATGTCCAAATTCTTCATTATCAATTTTGGCATCAGATAGATCTGTATTCAAAGGTAATGTTGAAACACCAGCAAGTTCAAAGTTCCCTAATGAATCACGTTTGTATACCTGCCATGAACCTCCATTAGTTTCATAATTATTGTCAACAAATACATAGTCGTTTGTTCTCCAGCCTTTTTGTGGTACTATGTTTGGTAGTTCATCAAAATCATTTATCCTTACTGATTGCAGTTTTGCTAAAGTTCCTTGTGTAAACACACTGTCCAAATTGTCTGCTATAGAAAGTGTAAATGTTGTAGAAGTATCTGTGCTATCAAATGGTTCTTCTAATCTGTATACACCTTCTGCTTGTCCACCAAAATCCATTATTACTAATAAATCATCCTTTACAAGTCCATGCTGATCACGTGTTGTAAATTGTGTTTTATTATCAAACTGCTTGTAATCTCCTAAAATAGGAGTAGTTAATGTGTTGACTCTTAGCACGTCCCAGTCACCTTTGTCGTTGTTAGCTACCCATATGAGTGTGCCTTCTTCAAACTGTGTGACATCAAGATTAAACAAGTCATCTGTAGACCATACTGTAAAATCAACTTGATCAGTTTGTGGATAACCTGCTGTGCCTAATTTTAATATGTTGCTAGGATAATTGCTTGTATTGTAACTGTAATTTGCAAATTTTGTACCAGGTAAATTGTATGGCCGTTTGTTCAATTCAAAATCTGTTACATTAATAACTGTTTCTGTATCTGCTTTCGTTTCCGATGTTAGTTCATATACATGCTGTTTTTCTTTGTGAATTTCTCCGCTGACTGGCCAAGCATATTGTGTTAAACTTCTATGCCCTCCATACTCTCCAACTCTAAATAACCATTCTTCAAACAGTTCAAACGATTTTCTTTGTCCAAATTGCTCTGGCAATTGAAATCTATCAACAACTTTTTGTGTGCCTTTATCTTTGACAAATCCTTGGTATAATTTATATTGTGTTTGTTCTTCGAATCCTAAATTAACAAGATAGTCTCTTCGTTGGTAGCCTATAAGATGTTGTGCATATCTTTGTTGTTCTGCATCAAAGTTTTCTGTATCTAATGAATAAAAGTCCCTGAACGATTCAGCTTTGTTATCAAGGTTGTTTAAAATATCCGGTTGAGGCGTTGGCTTTAATGTGAATGTTGATGCATCAAATTTATTTGTAGATGTATGATTGTTAGTAGCTACATATGTATTTCCTTGATAAGAAACAACATCACCTATAGCATAGTCAACATATTCTTCCCACGAGTTAATAATAGCTCTGTCTATTATAAATCCTGGAGCATACAAATCTCCTTGCCAATCTGCTGTTTTGAATCCTACTAATTTAAGTCTTTGTTGCCTAGTGCCTAAAACACGATTGTATATTATATCATTAAAGGAAGTTGCATTGTCTATCACTAGCAAGTGTTCTTTTTGCACTGATCTAATATCAGCGTTGTATATTCCATCTTCTGCAGGATTTGTTTCTATTATAAATTGTCCATCTGTACGTCTTACCCTTAAATTTTTAGGCTGTATAGGTAAACCATTTTGTTGTAGTACAGTATAAAATTTATCTCCTTGTACTAAATCATCTCCTATTGATATTGGTTTAGAATGCACTAACTTGCTTGATGCAGGAGATACAGACAATACAGAACCAACTGCCCAGTTTTGCGTACTCCAAAATAAAATTTCTTTGACAGAAAGATCCCAATTCATTGTCTGACTTAAGTCCTTAGAAAATTCATCGAAACTAAATCCAATTGATTCTAAATATTTTTCATATCCAAATACAAAATTGGCAACTTCTTGCTCTGTTCTGTATTCTGTACCATACGGTACAGTCGATGTAACCTTTTTATAACTCTTAAATTTTCTTACCGAGACTCCACCTTTTAATGGCAGTGTGGCTCCTATCAAACTCCAGTTTCCTTCTACAAACTCTGCTGTTGAATTTACTGATGTAGTGGCTCTGTAAAATTTACCAGCATTTCTTACAATAGAACCTGTATTGTAAAATGAACCACCTTGCCATTCTGTAAATGGTTCTGTAGTTTGACCCACAGATATTTGACCATAATCACGATTTTCTATTGGTGCTAAAATTGTGAATGCTCTATCAAAATTTGAGTAACCACTTACTTTGTATCCTTTTGTTGTTTTTTCAACAATTACACCCGAATAGTTTGCAACTGTGCTAGGTGCTGACTTATGAACAACAAGATCAAAATTTTCTTTCGGAGCAAAAACAGAAGTGCTCGAACTTAGCGGTGATGATGAGCCAAGTTGCACATCTAAGTTAGTGCTGTTGGTAAATCCTGCCATTTTGTATACTAGTTGAACACCTAGATTCTGTAATCTTACTGACAATGCATTTTTAGTAAGGCCTTGTGTTTTTAAATAATCTATAATTACATTCACATATCCCGAAGTATGAATATGATTTACTGAATCAGGTAACATATAATTTACTGGGGTTGTTCTAAATTTTGCATCATATACAACTTGTCCTATAAAATTTTTCTTTTGTCTAGATACATCAAAAAATAACCCTGCATATTTCACAGGATATGCTAAAAATTTTGCAATTTGTTCTGCAAATCTCCAACTAGAACTAAATCTCCAAGAATGTTCCGCAGGCCCTACGTCACCATATGACCAGTTTCTTGCAAAGTTTAAGGAATTATTTGTATCATTTGATAGTAATCTTGCTGTACCTGGATCTATTAAATCACCGTTTTGGTTAACAGGAATACATGAATAAATTTCTGGCCGTGCATATTTGGCATATGTGCCTGCTCTGGATCCTTGTGCTATTTGGCCTCTTGCAACATGATCCCATAGTATTTCGTTACCTGAGGTGTAAGGTGCTGGTCCATACTGATTCTCCCACCATGTTGGTTTGACTGAAAATCCAAACATTTCCCATGGTGTTGTATGCGGTGATGTTGTACCAAAATATTCAAGGTAGATGCCTCTCCATGACCCTGGCAACGGATCTGTATCCGTGGATCTGTTTACATTTTTTGAATAATCACCATAGTTCCATGTAAAACTATTTTCTCCTGTGTAGATATCATTTGTTGTATAATCTATCCCATTGACTCCTGTCCAATAATAAAAATCTCTAGCATATAAATTTATTACTTCTGTTCTTGTATAGTCATTTGTTTTAAATCTGCCGAAGGAAAGGTCAACATATTCTGGCGTATGTTCTATTTTAATATTGTTGTAAATCCGCTTTTCAAATTCAAGCATTAGGTCATCTCGTAAATCTCCATACGCTACCATTTTACTTCCATCATGACCACGTAAAACTTTTAATCCGGTATCTGTGCTATCCTCAGCCTGATACGTATTATCAAATGCCAAAGTTGGCTCATAAGCAGGAGCAAGGCCAAGTTTCGCAGGAGTAGGAGGTATAAAACTTGCAGTAGTTAATGTGTGCTCTTCAATTTTGATTACATCATTCAAAGATAAAATGCTTTTGATTTCTACACCATTAAAGTTTGCACTATCACTCAATCCTACAAATTCATAATCTGTGCCATGTGTCAATTGTATGTTATTCACATACAAATAAACTGCGGTATCACTCAATGTGCTGAGATCAAAAGCATTAGTTATTGGATAAAAAATTACACTTGCATCAGTCACTGTGTATGTCAAGACTGTTTTGTCTTCGCCAAAAGCCAGCATGTCTGAATCGTAATATGCAAATGTTTCATTCTTGTTTAAATTTATTTCTTCCAAAATTATATCAAGATTATCTCGTGCTACATCTCCAAGCACAACTTTTTCTGCAGTCTTTAGTATATTTGCTTTGAATTGTTCGTAGTGTGTTCCTGATTGTCTCCAAGCATCTATTAAATTTACAGTATCATCCCTACTGAAGAATGATGCCAAAGGCATACTGCCTTCATGTTGTAAAATTGATGTGCCACTTTCAAACACAGGCGCCAAGTCTCTTGTATTGTTTGCTCCAATATTGGATCCTGTGACTGTGTTTAGATTATTAAGTGCTGATATGTAGTGTTCACTTATATCGCCAACTGTAAACAGAGAGATGCTTTCGTTGAGAGGATTTTTTTCAGCTGACACAGCAACTTCATAATATCCATTGGAAGTTCTTTTTCCTGTTGTGCTGTGTGATTTGACTGTTACAACATCATTATTCTTAGATGCGTTAGTCAATCGCACAAATAGTTTGTTGTCTGTGCCATCTACCTGTGTAAACTCTGTAGTTTTATCACCATTCACAAACACAGATACATCTAGATCTGCCAGTGTAGAAGGTTTATCATAAGAGGATATTTCAAAATCAGTTTGATTTTTTCCTGCCACATATTGTTCTATGACACGTTGTTTCACTGCTGAACTAGACTTTGTATAATTTGTAATATAAGTTTTATTGCCAAGTTTATCTGTTTTTCTAAGATAGTATTGCTTGACATTTTCTGTCTGTGTTGCTGATCCAATCACGTAGGCAAATGTATCGCTGTCATACGTATCTTTGACCTGTATATCTGATAGTAGTCCCAATCTAGAATACAAAACATTTTGGCCGTATATGGTATCTGGGGTTCCTTGTTCATCTGTGTTAATTTCAAATACAGTTGTGCCAGTAAAGTTAGTTGATGTGTATGCAGTTAAATCTCCTAGAGATATACCATCTATATTATATACATCGAATAAAGGTGCTTGATTTACTCCTGTCTTTTGCTGTGACTTGGTCCATGTTTCATTAGTTCTGCTGTAATGGTATGCTTGTCCTTTATTGTTGTCTCCACGTTTTGCAACCACAGAAGTATCATCAGCGATAACTGTTGAATCGTCTTCTAATTGGAGATGTATTTGAGCAGGATTATCTATGTTGGGTGTGGCTGAAGAGGAATCAAGTGATAAAAATCTTACTGTAAAAATTTTATTGTTTTCAGCAGGGTCTTTTGTAAACACAACCCTGTCACCTTCTCGAAGTAATGTGCCATCAGCAGTGAAGCCAACTGTGCCTGGTACCAATGATAAGACATCTGTTGTAATTGTGTCTACTACATCAACAACTCTGTGCAACGATCCGTAATTGTATAAATTTAATCCCGATTGAAACTCAACAATAGGCCTTTTGGCTCTAGATGATTCCGGCAAAACTTGTGCGTAGTTGTTTCTTTTGTTGGATTCTAAAATTACATCCTTATGAAACCATCTGTTAGATCTTGACCACGCATTTCTATCTGGTGCTTGTCGAGATATTGTAAAGTAATCAGTGCTTACAAGTTGTCCTGTTGAATTGTCAAAGCCTGTGGTATCCCAACCTTCTATTCCATTTTCATCCCATATGGCTCCTATATCTTGTGCCCAGTCGCCGTATGTACGCATTTCAGTCTCAGCAACAAGATCAATGGTGCTACCAACGCCTTCTATGTAGTAAGTTTTATTTTGATATGTTTCTGAAACATCCGATGAAGTTGATACTGTAAGGCCATTGGACATTTTCAATCCAGTAAAATCAGTAAATCCTGTTGCTCCTATAAAATTTTCATTTACATCAAATAGTTCGTCATTCAAATCTCTGATTATGATTCTACCACGCATTGCTGTATGATGCTGACACTGATAGTACAATATTTGAGGATAGCTAGTGCTTGAATCACTTGCAGGAACTTTTAGTGTTACTCTGCCATTTTGCTGTCCATTATTTGTAACTAAATTTGAACCAATTGCATTATCTGTTCCTGTACCATATTGTGATTTAATCCAGAAAGGATGTCCATATGCATCAATATCAAAATCATAGGTATTTCCTTTATACACAATAATATCAGGATTACTAGCACTTTTGTGACTAAATTTATACCCACCAGCGGCGTTGTTTATAACATTAAAGGATATTACAGCACCTGGTGTCCCTGCATATAATCTTACAGGAGACAATCCCATGCCCATCCAATAATATTCTCTATAATTTACAAACTTGTCTGCATCAATAGGTGGTGTATAAGAAAAAGTGTCGTTCGATAACATTCTATCATGCTTACTATTATTACCTCCACTTGCAGCTATTTCATTGATTACATCAATATAAGGTGCGGCAAAATCCACAGTGTTTCCGTCTGACCTATATACTGTTGCAGTTTCTAATTGATAATTTTTCCTGTCATCAGTAACTTCCTGCACATATCCATCTGTAGTTTTGTAACTGGGGATTGTAGTTCTGCCCACATACTGTGATAATTTTTGTGTTTTAGCTGGCTCAACCAGCTGATCCAATGTTGCCTCAAGAAAATCATTATTCTTTGGCGTTTGAAAGACACTTGGCAATAGAGTCTGCGTTTTGCGTGTACTCTTACCCATTTTAATAGTATCCTGAGCCTGATGATCCTGAAGTAACTGTTGATGTTACAGAACTTGTTGATGTAGATGATGAAGTAGATGTTGAGCCATTTGTAACAGTAGAAGTATTAGTGCCAGTAGACGATACAACTGTGCCAGTAGCTTTTAATTGTTCTGCTGTGTTTGAAGTTATTACTTCAACATTGTCTACAGTTGCAGATGAAATTGGAATTTGATTGTCTTTTACTGTTACTTCAAATAATGAGCCAAACGATACTGATGAACTGGAAGGCACAATAACAACACTCAATACATCTGGTGCTAATATATTGTGTAAGTATGCGGCTAATTCAGTAAAGTAAAACGTATCACCAAAATCCCAAAGTTGTATAGAAAAGAAATTGTTAATTGCATTAATCATTTGCGATTTAATTGCATTATCCGATACTGCGGTGTTAGGATTTTTTACAACTTTAAATGTTGCTTGTAAATCTGATTCAGCTCCTTGACCAAAAAGTAGGACGTATTCTCCAGGCACAAATATAAATGTGTCACTTATGCTCTTAAGCTGATTTAATGTCGAACCATACGTATCATTTAATGTAGATATAGTAGGCGCTGTTGGTTTTGTTGAAATTTGATTATTATTCAGCCAGCTTCTGTAGTCAGTATCATAATTTTTAGTCATTACATAGCATTCAATAATATTGCTTACTGAAGGATCTAGTCGTCTTGTTCTTGGCGCTCCATGATTATATTTGTAAATTAAATCTTGTCTTCCTGGATTGGCTTTGTATCCTGTAAGTGCATCCAAAGTATCAGTAGATGAATTATAAGTTTTAAACACATCGGTGCTGTAGAAATAAAATTTTTGTCCATCAGCATATATTCCTGGATTAGTAATGTCTGACTCTGCAGACACTGTCACAAAGTTTATATTGGACACAGGATCATCTTGTTCAAATCCGTTTTTTGTAACTGTTTGAAAAAATACATATTTGTTTTCTTCACTGGTTGCTGGTTCTACAATTAATTCAAAAAGATCAGGATTGTCATATACTCCATCATCATCCGAATCAAATAATCCAACCTGCATTTTTCTTGTGTCGTTGTATCCATCAGTAGCTACTATATTTTTGACAATACGCCACTTGTAATCATATGTTAAGTTGCTTACAAAATCTGGTTTAGTATTTGATTTCAAAACTGTTACAGAGTCTTTTATTGTAAGGCCTGTTTCAGGATCTGTTGCTTTTTCTGACTCATCGTAATAAAATTTGTTCCTGCTGAAACTTTGGAAAATATATTGGGTAGCTCTGCTTGTTACAGTGTATGTTACACCATTTGTAGAAAATCTTATCAACCATGATCTATCACGGCCAGCACCTGTTGTGTCTTTTGCAAACGATAAATCAAATGTTTGTGTTGTGTTAATATCATCTTCTTCAATAATATACCATTCGCTTTTTTCTTTATCGTAACCCAAACCAAAGTTTTTATATGCAACAATTTTATCCACGATAGAACTTTCTAAAGTTGTTGATATCGAATCTACAAATGTAGGAATTATCTCAGTGATCTGTGCATCAGTGGGCACAAAGTCAGTCAACACAACGGGTCCAGTACCGTCTGCCAGATCTCCTAGACCACCATTGGACCCATCACCTTCTACACTGACCACTTTGGTCCACATTATATCAGCACTACCAGGATGGCCGCCTGTACCTGTCATCTGTGTGCCTAGTTGCGGCATAAAATGACTGCCAGAAGTAGGAACAAATTTAAGAAGAGCGCCTGCTTTTACATATTGTAAATTGTTAAGTGCATTAGTACCAACAGCATATATGCTGGAATCATCAGCAACATCTTTGAAATATCCTGACACTTGACTTGTTGTTTGTGTAGATTTATTCCATAGTTTTTGTCCTGCTATTTGTGGTCTTGGAAAATTGTCATAGTAATATTGTTTCAATGATTCAGATTCAAAAATATTCGATACTGAACTTACCACAACTTTTCTTGCATCATCTCTTGTAACAAAACTGAAATCAAAAGTTTCTGTTGTAACATCTCTGTACAGCATGCCATCATCTGCCACTATATCTGTTTCTGAGTAAACACCACTTGGATCCGTAACATCTAAGAATCTAGAAGTACCACTGATTGCCCTTACTTGTGATCTTGCTTTTACTAATGAAGGGTTTTCAATTAAAGGCACAATTTGATAATCTTCTGGCGATATCATTCTATTGTTTGTGTAGTAAGACTGCGGAGCAAGTGTTCTTATATCAGATATTGATTGTGAAGCGGCCGCATTAGTAACTGTATTTTGTAATGACATTGTGATAGTCATAGTGTTTACTTGATTATCTCTTGAAACATATTGTAAATCAACATTTACATTTTGCATATCTGTGGTTTGTATTCTGTAAGACAATCCATTTGATTGTCTATAATATGCTACAAAGTTTCCAACTGGCATTGTTCCGTATGTGCCATCACTGAACACAAGATCGATTGCATCATTTTCTTTAGTGACCACTGCATATTGATTTGTAATATTTTTTGATAATGAATTATATATTACATTGTTGCCAGTTATTGCAGGAACTTTCTTCCAATATTCTTCAAGAATATTGTTTTGATCTAATTTGAATAAAAATACATCATCATTGTTAATATTTCCATCGGAAATTGAATATTTTGTATTAGGCAGTTGCGATGTAATAGTAAATTGTTCGTTTACTAAAGTGCCTTGTTTAAATTGTAAAAAATATCCTGTATTTTTTGAAGCAAATCCTTTTGTATCATTTTTGTATAAGAAGCTAAGAGCATTTCCAGGTACAGGTGCTTCTTCTGTAACAAATCCATCTGTAAGTTCACTCGGTACTATTTCAAATGCAGTGTTGATGCCATTTATGTTTCTTGAAAAATTAAAAATAGGTAATCCTAAATTTGTTGAATTAAATCTATAAACTTCTGTAGTGGTTCCTCCAACTGTACTAGAAGCAATAGGCCTTCCTACTGATTGTGATCTTGGCAACGATGCATTAAGCACAGCATTAAATTGTTCTTGCCAATTGTTGTTTGTTACATCGTTCCATAGTATAGGAGTATTTGCAAGATTGTTGTTGTTAGCATCAAACACAGTTTCTGTTGTTGCTATAGATACAATTTTAAGTTGTCCTGATGCGGCAATATTCCTTTTTGGTTGGTATGAAATAAGCCTTGCCAACCTTAGAACAGATTCTTTTCTTTCTGCAAGATCAATAAAGTTTTCTCTTGCGTTTAAGTCTACCCTATAGGATATGGATTGAGCAATATAGGATATTAAATCAATAAGTGCAACATATTCCGAAGACTCAATGTAGTCATTGAAAGATTCTGAATAATTTAATCTGAGGTAATCTATCAGCGTTCTTCTTACAGTATCAAAATCGTACGATTTGAAGTCTGCTTGTGAGAACGTTCTATAAATCTTTTGCCAAGCAGTGTTAACCAGCAAGGCGTTTTGTCTATCGGTCGATGGCATAATAATATTTATAGTTTTTAAAATGTGCTATGATAATGATTAGGCGGCAGAATACACTTGAGAACCGTTTGTAAGCAGTCCTTCTGACTGATCAAACAAAAGATCCATTGTTTCACCCAATCCGTAGCCGGTGTACAGCACAGATACTCTTATAGATAATCCATGCTCATATTGATTTACTTCGACTTTGTCCAATTCAACTCTGGGATCATAAGCAATAATTGAATCTATGTCGTCTAGCACAGACTGTTTTAGTTCATCATCCAACGGATCAAACAAATATAACCAAATATTAGTGCCAAAATCAGGATTTTCAAGTTTTTCACCCTTGATAATGTTGAAATGATTAAGCAGATCTTGTTTTACAAGTTCAATATCGTAAATTTTTGTGTCTGCAAATGTTCTGCCCACTGTTGAGTGTCCGCGGAATATTCTTGTGTTACTAACACCCTGTTGTGTGCCATCAATTTCATTAAAGTTTTTAACTGCCATTTTACTTGTCTATAGTTTTAGAACCATCGCAGTTTACACAATCACAGGTAGTACACTCTTCTCCTGCGTCATAACAACGAGAACATTTACCACCAGTGCAATGACTTGGGCATTCACAATTTTTACATATGTCTTGATCCATATTGATATTTATCCTACAAATACATCACTAGAGCCTGTGGCAGCCTCGCCACAAACTGATGCAACATCGCCAGCATTGCACACTGCCTTGCCACCAACAAACACTGCATTTGATCCTGCTACTATCGTTTGTTCTAAATGGGGAGCGATACCATGTGCCGCAACTGTATCACCATGCACAATTACTTCTTCGCCATTAGCTATTACGGTGGTCTGTGAAGGCACTAAGTCTCCTCCTGCCGCGTCACTATCTCTGCATACTCCCGGCATTATCGCCCTCCTGGATTAGGCACAGAAGTTGCTGTTGACTCTTCTTCAAATCTTTGTTCAATTTCAATTTCTCTGTCTGTACGTGTTTGATCAGTTCTGAATGTTTTTTTATTTTCATGCTCTGCATATGGTTCAGCTGTAGGCACACGTTTCATGATAGATAATCTTTCCTCTTCAGGATACAATGGATCTACACCTACATTCAAAAATGTAGTAAGTGGTACCACAACATCAGAAGGAACACGTTCTCCTTGTACTCCAACTATGCCAGCTGGCAATAGACTTGAACCTACTACGCCTGCTGAAACCTTGCCTGATGTGTTAAAATGTATTTCACCAGTTACATTGGCCCAATGATTTGCGGCATATATTTTATCATCGCCGGCAGCTTCCAGCAAGTGGTCACCTGTAATATATCTTTTGTAATCATTGCCAGTAAAAAGTTTGTGATCATTTTTCACTCGAATCTGTAAATCTCCTCGTGCTGTTCCACCAGGTCCTGTGCTATCCTCACTGCCTATTTCTAAACTTGCATTGTCAGTTACAAACAATTCAAAATCATCATTCGCTCTCATGTGTATGTCTGTGCCAGTTTCCAAATTAAATTGTTCTCCTGAATGTACTCCAATATCTTTCACAGCAAACATTTCAATATCAACACCTGCTTTTGCTTTGATATCTAGTTCTGCAATCATTTCGATATTGTCTTTTGCATCCATATGGATCCTGCCAGTGATAGAATCTTGATCTGAATTAATCAGATGATTATTATCTTCCGAGTCTCCTTCT
>MDTB01222189.1_pt1 | contig 20072 bp, 21 predicted proteins | sample 811161 | NCBI WGS metagenome assembly MDTB01 (sample SAMN05326650, study PRJNA326480) | marine metagenome | isolation source: seawater | place: Mediterranean Sea | collected 2009 | reverse complement strand
TCTTTGCCTTGGTTTTAGGCAATCCCTTTGTTATTGATTATCGTTTATCTTATCTGTCCGGACTGATCTGGCTGGCGGTGTTTTCATCAGTACTGACCTTTGCCTGTTATCTAACACTTGTTGGGCGGATTGGCGCAGGAAAAGCTGGATATGCAACCGTAATTTTTCCAGTATTTGCCTTGCTTATTTCAACGGTATTTGAAAAGTACCAGTGGGGAGTGCTTCCGTTTGTTGGCATTTGTCTTGTAGCCGCAGGAAATATTCTGATGCTGCGCAACCGTTAGGATGCAGGTTAGTCCTGCGCCTATGAAGCCGGCTCAAAAACAGGTATTAATATCAGTTCACCGCGCCGATTCCGGGCGCGTGCAAATTCTGATATACCACTGTAGGCCAAACGTTCCTTGCCGTAAGATATGGTCTTCAGCCTATCTTTTGGGAAACCGGATGTTCTCAATTGTTGTGAGATGACTGCTGCGCGGCGCTCACCAAGGGCAAAATTATACTCTCGAGTACCTCTGTCATCACAATGTCCCTCAATGCGCAGGTTAAGTCGTTCATTTTCCGGAGCTAGAAGAAAACTGGCCAGCTGTTTCAGCTGCTCTTTTTGCTGATCAGACAGGCTGGCATCATCAAGTGCAAAATAGATGGGCCGCGTTAACTTCTCGATTAATTCTTCACGTGTAAGCGGTTCAGCTTCAGCTTTGGTCTCAAGGCTGAGCATTTCGTCTTCTGAGGCATCTGGATGTTTCTGTTCCCGTTCAGCTGGCGCAGCAGGCGCTTCAGGCTTCGGCACCGCTGGCGAGTCTAAATCCTCAGAAACCACAACTTCACTCTCAAAGATAAGTTGCTTAGGTTCGCGTGGATCAAGTCTTACCGATCCCTTTACAGCACAGCCAGCAAAGAGTAGCAGGTTGAGTAGACTGAGCAGGAAAAGCTGGGGAAATGAGCGTGCAGACATTCTGAACTTTCAGCCCTTCTGGTTATCACTTTAAGAGGCAAACAGTAGATGATGCGATTTGAGCCAAACCATTGTTGTCACGCCGTGTGTCAAAAAAATACGACAATCTGGATCAGGGCCTAGAAGACCGAAATCTGTTCCTTCTTCTGTAGCGTCGCGGTCAGTATCCTCAGTGGACGGCAAAAAAACACCCCCCTGACCAGAAGACCCTCCAAGTGTAGCCTGAATTTTAAACAGATCTTGTAGCATAACAAAAAGGATAACGACAGAAATGTAGAGTGTGTTAAGCCTATAGTTGATGACTATAAATGTTGTAGGGACTGTCGTATAACACAGAAGTGGGCTGCTAATTATTGATGGGGTATGAAAAATGTTGAGGGCGGGCATCAACTGGTTTTTATCTACAGTAGTATTTGTGTTTGTGCTTTTAGGTCAGGCACTTGCGCAAACCGCAAGTAATTGTGAGGAAACAGACCCGAATCAGTTTTTCGCACTGATCAATGCACCGGTTCAATCTTACATCGCTCCACTTGATAGAAATGGGAGCAACCTTCTCTCTGAAAACGAAATTTTTATCCAGAAATCAAGGCATTATTTCGCAGAATTTAAAGACTTTCCTCCAGTTACAATATCTATGGAAAGATTTGCCTCGGTAACTGAAAACAACCCAACTGCTCTGGAGAACTTTGAGAGCAAAATTACAGTCCTTGGCCCAAATTGTGACAGATTGAATATGTACAGAAGCAGGTTGGTCGGCTCTTTCTCAGCACCTTTTGAAGAAATTATGGAATTGGTGGAGCTCGGCTTAAGGACAGACAATGAAGCAATCATTCAGTTTTCAACTACACAGTTGACACCACAGGAAATTGAGTTCGAAAAGCTTATCGCCATATTATCAAATGACCTTGCATTAGATGAAAATGTAGTGAATGCAATGATTTCTGAATCCCTTCGCGGTCAGTTTCTCCCCCAAGGAGGCAAGATTAATTTGAACTCTATGTCTGAGATGGCTCTTTTGGGGTTTTCTTCTATGGGAGGGCTAGTTGATAGTAAGGTGGGGCAGATATATGTATTCATCCCTAAATCCGTTAATGGCATAAATAACATGCAAGAAACTGCAGTGTTAACATCAGATGCAAGGCTTTATAACATAGCCGGCTTTGATCATGGGATTGCCAGCAAAGTGCTTAGCAGACTAGGTGTTCGAACTACGGTGGTGCAGATATCAGAAATTGCTACAGAAAAATTTGGCAACTGCAAAATCGATTTAGCTGGAAAGTGGATGCAAGTTGTCAGAGGAAAGAAAGTCAGAAGTTGCCCGTTTATGGAATTGGTCCAAGTGATGCTGAACGAAAAATCATATATTGGGACTTTTGATTACAAATTTCAGGCGGTCGTTTTTGATGAGATCACGAAAATTCTGGAATCAAAAAATATGTAACAAAACATATCATGTTGATTTTTTGAATATAATTTATGTTAGCCTAAATTAAATTCAAATTTTTATAGAAAAATTGAATCTTTTCTCAGATTGGTATGTTTTTTGTAAGTTGTAATGTTATCTCAACTCACAAACTCACTATCAAAAAGGAAACTTAACATGACACATCAGGTCCTGGATATGAACGAAGCGCTGGTTGCTAAAATCCTATATGATTTTGATGGTCAGCTGCAGGCTCGCTTCTCATCCAGCCTGTTTCAGTTCATCCTTGCAACTGATGAAATATCAGAGGGTATGTTTCATGAGACCGTGCGCCAAGTTTGGCATGATGCCGGCCCGTTGGGCCTGCGTTCATATTTGAAACGAGAGTTGGTCTTGCTGGAAGATTCTCAGTCACGCACCCATAAAAAACTCAGCTCATGAGCTAGGCTGACGGCCAGGCTTGAAGGTTCCTGTCGCACTGGCAAGAATGCGTCCATCAGGCGTAAACACTTCTCCTGAAGCAAAAAAAACAGACCGGCCGCCGCCGGTCTTTCTAGCTGTTGCATAAACTTTGATATCGTCATTTTTGGCCGCGCCGATGAACTGGGTGTTCAAATTCAGGGTTAGACCTGGCATCAGATAGAGCGGTGGTTGACTATAGCTACCTGACATTGCCAAGGATACATCCAGCATTGTTAAAAATACACCTCCATGGACTAATCCGGCGGGGTTTAGATGTGAGGGGCCAATGTCAAGGCTGGCCAGACAGTCTTGTTCGGTCCATCTGAGCAAACTTAATCCAATTAGATGATTAAAGCCGATTTCATTTAGTTCAGCCAGTCTTGGATCTGTACTTGGCGTAAGGTCTAGTGTAGAAAAAATGTGGCTGCCAGTTGTCATTTGGCGTCCTCAAAGCTTCGGCCCATTGTGAAAAACTCATCATTAGGTCGCATTGATATCAGGCTGGCCATGCGGTTTGATAAGGCAAACAGGGCGGTGATAGCCCCAATGTCCCAGATATCCTCATCTGAAAAACCATGCTCATGCAGGATATGGAAGTCAGTTTCATCAATTTTTGCCGACTGCAAGGCTACCTTTTCAGCAAAAACTAGCATGGCTTTTTGCCGGTCACTAATATCCGCTTTTCTGAAATTAGTGGCGATCTGTTCAGATATTTGCGCTGATTTTTCATATATCCGCAAGATGGCGCCATGTGCCACCACACAATATAAACAGTTATTTTCAGCGGATGTTGCGACCACAATCATCTCACATTCCGCTTTGCTGAGACCTGAATCGCGTCGCATTAGAGCTTCATGATAGGCCCAGAAGGCCCTCAGTTCATCCGGACGATGAGCAAGCGTGAGAAACACATTGGGAATAAAACCTGCTTTATCCTGCACACCTGACATAATCTGTTGCAAATCATCTGGAAGGCTGGACAGCTCAGGAACGGGAAATCGGCTTATCGCTGTGCTGGTCATGACAAAGGCTCTTCTTTATGTTTCTATTTGTGGAAACCTAACTATAGACATTTTGTGACGGCAGATAAATCACAAAAAAAGTCAAAACCTCTTGCTTGGAATTTAGCTATGTTTGAACCCAGAGACCCCGATTTTGAAGCCCGTGTCAGAGCCAGTTTTGCAGCGCAGTCAGCAATGAAATCTCTGCATATACAGCTCCTATCTTTGCAGCCAGGGAGAGTAACAATGCAGCTTGAAAAGTCAGGTGATTTGCTGCAACAGCAGGGTTTTATGCATGGCGGGGTACTGACCGCTGGCCTTGACAGTGCTTGCGGGTTTGCAGCCCTGACTTTATCCGCGCCATCTGTTGAGGTGCTGTCCATTGAATTTAAAACATCTTTTTTCCGACCTGTGACAACAGACAAGGTTCAGGTGATTGGCCGTGTTATCAAAGCTGGAAAAAGAGTCAGCTTTTGCGAGGCTGAGGCCTTCAGCCTGGAAGATGACGATCAAACTTTGCTGGCAAAAATGTCATCATCTGTTGCGATGGTGGGTATGCCAGAAGGCTGGATGCCGGAAAATCGAAGCTGAAGGAGTTTCAACGCGGCGGCATCCGGATCGCCCCGTCGAGCCGGATTGTGTCGCCATTCAGCATTTCATTTTCAGCTATATGGCCCACAAGTCTGGCGAACTCTTCTGGTTGTCCCAGCCGAGTGGGGAACGGGATTTGCGCCGCTAGCGCGTCCTGGACCTCTTGTGGAAAGGCTGTCATCATCGGGGTTCCAAAAATACCGGGCGCGATTGACATGACCCTAATCCCCTTATCTGCCAAGTCACGTGCCATCGGTAAGGTCATGCCAGTAATGGCAGCTTTCGAAGCAGCATAGGCGATCTGACCAATCTGGCCGTCATAAGCTGCGACAGAGGCGGTATTGATGATCACACCGCGTTCACCATCCTTTGTCAGCGCTGGAGCATTTATCATTCCTTCAGCAGATATACTGGCAAGATGAAAACTGCCGACCAGATTAACTCTGATTACTTGTGAAAACACTTCCGGGTCATGCGCGGTTCCTCTGGAAACAGTTTTCATTGCAGGGGCGATGCCAGCACAATTAACCACAAGTTGTTCCTGGCCATTTTTGTTTCTGGCTGCTGACAATGCTGTTCTTACTGACTGGCTATCACTGACATCAACCATAAAGAATGTACTGCCGGAATCAAAGGCGATTTGGTGGCCTGCATCTTCATCCTTGTCAAACAAGGCCGTCTTTACCTCTCTGTCCCGCAGATGCCTGACAACAGCTGCGCCAAGGCCGGATGCCCCGCCGCTGACAATCGCGGCTATATTTTCATCAAGTTTCATGCTGCCTCCACTGCAACGGCTATACCTTCACCACCACCAAGGCAAATCGCGGCCAGACCTTTACTGCCCCCTGATTGTTTTAGTGCGTTTAACAGGCTGACCAAAATCCGTGCTCCTGACGCCCCGATGGGATGCCCCAGCGCGCAAGCCCCGCCGTGAATATTGACGTGTTCAGGGTCAATCTCCAGTTCGCGAATAAATGCCATAGCAACCACCGCAAAGGCCTCATTCACTTCCCAGACATCAACATCTGATGCCTGCCAGCCGAGTTTTTTCAGCAATTTTCGGGCAGCAAAGATAGGTGCGGTGGTGAACCAACCGGGGGCATGCGCAAAACCGGCATGACCACAAATCTGGGCCTTAACATCAAGATTATGAGCGGTTACCGCGGCTCTGCTGGCAAGGCTGAGCGCAGCTGCCCCATCTGATATGGATGATGAATTGGCTGCTGTGACTGTGCCGCCCTCCCTGAAAGCTGGCTTCAGATGAGGTATTTTTTCAGGTTTTGCCAGAAGGGGCTGCTCATCTTTATCTACCTGCTGGCTTCCCTTGCGTGTAGTCACGGTAACCGGGCAAATTTCAGCAACCAGTTTTCCTGATGCTTGTGCATCCTGCGCGCGATGCAGAGATTGTAATGCATATCCGTCCTGAGCATCCCTCGAAAATTGAAAGTATTCAGCACAATCCTCTGCAAAGCTGCCCATAAGCTTACCTTTGTCATAGGCATCTTCAAGACCATCTAAAAACATGTGATCAACCAGATTTTGATGCCCGATACGTGCGCCGGCGCGCGCCTTTGTAGACAGATAGGGGGCGTTTGACATACTCTCCATGCCTCCAGCTATAATAATATCTGCCCCACCTGCTTTGATCTGATCATAGCCTAGAATTACAGCCTTCATACCAGAACCGCACATTTTGTTGACTGTGGTGCAGGGTACAGATTCTGAGAGTCCTCCCGCAAAGCTGGCCTGACGGGCGGGGGCCTGACCCAGCCCTGCTGGCAGAACACATCCCATTATTACCTCATCAATCAGGGTTTTATCCAAACTTTGCTGGTCCACGACTGCTGCGATGGCTGTTCCACCTATTTCAGGAGCGGTTAAGTCACGCAGAGCACCTTGAAAGCTGCCCATTGCGGTACGTGCTACTGCAGTAATGAAAATATCTTCAGCCATTATCTCACCAGCTCCTTGAAGCGCTATTCACCCGTAAAGCTTGCGCTACGTTTTTCGGTGAAGGCAGCCATGCCTTCTTTCTGGTCTTTTGTGGAAAACAGAGAATGAAAGACCCGCCGTTCAAACAACAGGCCTTCTGTTAGGCTAATCTCATCAGCACGTACTACTGCCTCACGTGCCAGCATTGCACTGGCAGGCCCAAATTCAGCAATTGTCTCAGCGACGGCCATGGTTTCGGTTATCAGCGCCTCATCAGGGAAAATGCGGGAAACAAGGCCGGATCGTTCTGCTTCTTCTGCATCCATCATACGTCCAGTTAAAATCATATCCATGGCTTTGGCCTTGCCGACTGCACGGGTCAGGCGTTGTGACCCTCCCATGCCTGGTATCACACCCAGCTTAATCTCAGGTTGCCCAAATTTGGCAGATTCGCCGGCAAACAGAATGTCACACATCATCGCCAGCTCACACCCGCCGCCAAGTGCAAAACCGTTTACTGCGGCAATTTTTGGCGTGCGCAGCCGGGCAACAGTTTCCCATTTGGCAAACATATTTTCATAGAATGTATCCATATAGGATTTTACGGCCATTTCTTTGATATCTGCACCTGCAGCAAAGGCCTTGCCTGTTCCTGTTAGCACAAAGCAGCCCGTATCCTTATCTTCATCCAGACTGGCCAGATAACCGGTCACTTCCTCAGTCATTTTGCTGTTCAGTGCGTTTAAAGCATCTGGTCGGTTCAGTTCAACGGTAATCACACGGCCTGTGCGGTTAACCTTTATGGTATCGAAAGTCTGTTCTGTCATGGCCTGTCGCCTTTAGCGGTTAAATGGGTTCTGATCTGGGATTAAGTAGAACGTTTTCTGGCCGAAAATCGAGGCAGCATAGCGGAGAAATCGCGCCCCTCTCCATCTTCCGTACCAACAAATTTCTGGTACAGGGCCAGGGCATGTGCGCCCATTGGAGTATCAGCATTCACAGCTTCTGCAGCCTGTTGTGACAGCCCTAAATCCTTAACCATCAACTCGGCTGCAAAGCCAGGTTTGTAATCATTATCTGCTGGGCTTGCCGGGCCAACACCAGGAGCAGGAAAATAGCTGTTCACCGTCCAGCTGGCCCCTGATGAGGTGGACAGCACGTCAAACAATTTCTGTCTGTCCAACCCCAGCTTGTCACCCAGCGCAATTGATTCGCAAGTGGCGATCATAGTGACGCCTAGAATCATATTATTACAGATCTTTACCGCTTGCCCGGCACCAGCTGCACCAACATGAACTGCTTTATTGCCCATCACGGTAAACAGTGGTTCTGCGATTGCGAAGGCTTTGCTCGTGCCGCCGACCATAAAGGTCAGGGTGCCTGCAGCCGCTCCTGAAATGCCCCCGGATACCGGTGCATCCAGCATATCAATATCTGTAGCTGCCATCTGCGCAGCAACTGATTTTGCTGTATCCACATCAACTGTAGAGCAATCTAAAAACACCGCACCCTTCTTCAGGCTTTGCTGAATTTCATCTGCAACTTTCTGTAGAATAGATCCGTTCGGCAGCATGGTGATGACAAGATCACGGCCCGACACACAAGAGGGTGCATCCGAGCAGCTTGTGACACCTTCTACTGTCACATCTGTCACATCAAATCCGACCACTTCATATCCGGCAATGGCCAGATTTGCAGCCATAGGGGCGCCCATATTGCCCAGCCCAATAAACCCAATTTTCATAGCCCGTCTCCTGTTTCTAAAAAGGCCTGTGTAAAGGCGGTAGGTGCCAGCATCTCGTCAATCAGCCCTTCGGGCACTTCACTGGCCGTTTTATATTGCCAGTCAGGTTTCTTGTCTTTATCGATCAGCATCGCGCGCGTGCCTTCCAGAAATTCACCCTGTTGCATAGCCCGGCTGGTAAAGCGATATTCCATTTCCAGCGCCTGTTGAAAAGTACAGTCAGGCCCTAACCTGTCCAGCATGGCGTCAACAACCATCATGGATAGAGGAGCATTTTTAGCCAGAGCGCTAGTGATTATCTGTGCCAATTCTCCTTTGCCTTTAGCCTGTTCGGTTGCCATTTGGTCTGAATCAAAATGCGTGAATATCTGGTCAATTTCAATTTGCATTGTGGCAAGCTGGCTGTGGCCTGCATTATCTATAAAGCTAGATAAAGGATCTGGTGTGCCCGCGCTCACCATTTCTTCTATCACTTTGCTCCACCTGTCTTCGGCAATAAAGCTGTCAGCAAAACCTGCATGCAGCGCGTCAGCCGCGTTCATCCGGTAACCTGTAATCCCCAGAAACCGACCAGTTAGGCCAGGAGCACGGGCCAGAAGATAGCTGCCGCCAACATCAGGCACCAGACCTATAGCGCATTCTGGCATCGCCATCTTCGTTGTGTTGCCCACAATACGGTGGCTGCCATGACAAGAAATGCCAACACCCCCGCCCATTACATAGCCCTGCAGAAAGCCAATATAGGGTTTGGGATAATGATGAATAAGGCTATTCAGCCTGTATTCTTCACGCCAGAAGGCCTGAACATCTTTAAAGTCGCCAGCTCGCCCTTTGTGGTAAAGTTTTGCAATATCACCACCCGCACAAAAGGCTTTCTTGCCTTCAGCATCAATGATGACCTGGCTGACTTTTTCGTCATTCTTCCAGGCCATTAAGGCTGCTTCCAATCTCTCACACATCTCATGGGTGAGGGCGTTCAAGGCTCCAGGCCGGCGCAAGGTTATGCGGCCGGTTGACTGTTCAATGCGGCAGTCAATCTGGCTCATCTATCGCGCTCCGCCAGCAACGACCGGCTTATAATCACGCGCATAATTTCGTTTGTGCCTTCCAGTATCTGATGCACCCGCAGATCACGCACAATTTTTTCAAGCCCGTAATCCGCAAGATAGCCGTATCCGCCATGGATCTGTAGAGCCTGATTGGCCACGTCAAAACAGGTATCAGTGACAAATTGTTTGGCCATAGCGCAGGACCGTGTGGCATCTGCAGAACCATTATCCAGTTTCCACGCAGCCTGACGAAGAAATGTGCGGGCAACTTCCAGCTGTGTGAACATATCCGCCAGTTTAAATTGCAAAGACTGGAATTGGTCAATGGATTTGCCAAATGCCCGTCTGTCTTTTGCATATATAAGGGCTTTGTCGTAGGCCATCTGTGCCCCGCCAAGGGCAGCGGCTGCGATATTCAGGCGTCCGCCATCCAGTCCCTTCATTGCATAGGAAAAGCCTTTTCCTTCCTCGCCAAGAAGATTTTGAGAAGGGACGGCACAATTATCCATAATGACCTGAGCTGTCGGCTGACCTCGCCAGCCCATTTTTTGTTCTGCCGCGCCAAAGGACAAGCCATCTGCATCACTGTCAACAAGCAGTGCAGATATGCCTTTTGGGCTGTCATCGCCTGTCCGGCACATTACAATATACAGATCAGAATAATTGCCGCCTGAAATAAAGGATTTGGTGCCGGTCACCTGATAGCCTTCATTGGTGCGCACGGCTTTTGTTTTTAGCGCAGCAGCATCAGATCCGGAACCGGGCTCAGTTAGACAGTATGAGCCAATTTTATGCATTGAACATAAATCAGCAAGATAGGTGTCACGTAATTCATCACTGCCAAAAGAGGAAACCATCCACGCCACCATATTGTGAATAGACAGAAAGCTGGATACGCTGGGGCAACCCATTGCCAGTGCCTCAAACACTAATGTGGCATCCAGTCGGCTGAGGCCGGAACCGCCATGTGCCTCTGGCACATAGATCGATGCCAGACCCAGTTCGGCAGACTGGCGCAAAACGTCCTTTGGCATTTGTTCTGTTTGGTCCCAGTTCACCGCATTAGGTGCAATCATCCGCTCAGCAAAATCATGGGCCATATCAAATATAGCCTGCTGTTCTTCAGACAGAACGAAGTCCATCGTAATCATGCTCCTCTGCGTCTATTGCCTTTATACTGACAGTTTATCACTTGAATTCCCCAAGACAAAAGGGTGTTCTGCTTGGTCTACCGTATCTGTTATCCGGGGGTGCGTTGGTCATCAATGACCATACCGTCATTTGGCAGGCTGTCTTTTGCCACAATCTCAATCTGTCCCCGCAATTTCAGGATATCACGGACAGAATCTGCATAAATCTGTTCAGCATCTGCCGCTCCTTCAATGTGGACAATCATCTGATCCTGTGACCCGTCATGTTTAATGGTAAGGCGGATGCGGCTGATCTCTGCATGGCGATTGGCCAGCTGTGCGACTTGTTCAGGGCGTACAAACATACCCTTTACCTTTGTAGCCTGATCAGCCCGACCGCGCCAGCCCACAATTCGTCGGTTTGTGCGTCCGCAACTGCTCATCCCGGGTAGAATTGCCGATAAATCACCTGTAGCAAAACGGATCATTGGGAAGTCAGGGTTCAATGCGGTGACTACCACTTCTCCGATTTCCCCGTCAGGTACGGGCTCACCTGTGCCGGGACGCACAATTTCAACAACCACTCCTTCGTCTATAATTAGCCCATCTGTTGCAACAGATTCATAAGCGATAAGGCCTACATCAGCAGTGCCATAACACTGTCTACAAAAGATACCGCGTCTATCGTATTCTTCTCTCAGAGCTGGGAATAAAGGTCCACCGCTGACAACCGCTTTTGTGACAGAGGACATATCAAGGCCAAGTTCCTCACCTTTTTCTAAAATCGCTTTCAAGTAATCGGGTGTGCCTGCATAGGCTGTGACCTTTAGCGATGCGACGGCTTGGGCCTGAAGTTCAGTTTGTCCAATGCCAGCCGGGACAACAGTCGCGCCAACAGCCGCTGCGGCTGTTTCGAACATCATTCCTGCAGGAGTAAAGTGATATGAAAAACAATTTTGAATGATATCACCATTTCCTATGCCTACAGGTACAAGAGCACGCCCAAACCGCCACCAATCTTTTTTTCGCATGCCAACTTCAAATATAGGGCCAGGAGATTGGAAAATGTGATGTATCTCAGACAGGTCATTCGGTAGAACTGATTCGACAGCCAGTGGCTGGTCTGGGTTCTGGATGAGGCTGGACTTTCGAAGAACTGGCAAGCTAGCTAGTTTTTCTGGACTGGAAATTGCAGATGGGTCGAAGCCAGCCAGGCTTTCGCGATAATGATTAGTTTTTGTTTTCGCTAATTCAATAAGTTTTGGCAGCTCTTCAGAGAGCACAGCTAGTCGTTCATCTGCAGAACGTTTTTCCAGAGCATCATAGAAACTTGGCATCAGCTAAGCCATCTTTTCCGGCGGCGGTAAGAGCGCACATCGCGGAATGATTTCCGGCCTTCATCGGACATGCCGAGATAAAATTCCTTCACATCAGGATTTTCACGCAGCTCAGCTGCAGGACCATCCATAACAACACGGCCAGATTCTAGAATATAGCCATAATGAGCAAAGCGAAGGGCAACATTGGTGTTTTGTTCAGCCAGCAGGAAAGAGACACCTTCTTTTTCGTTAAGGGCTTTGACAATGCCAAAGATTTCCTCAACCAACTGTGGAGCAAGTCCCATTGATGGTTCGTCCAACAAAACAGTTTCAGGTCGTGACATCAACGCCCGGCCGATGGCGCACATTTGCTGCTCACCGCCTGAGGTGTAGCCAGCCTGTGACTTGCGCCGTTCTTTCAGCCGTGGAAAATAGCTATATACCAAATCCAAGTCACGAGCGATATCATCGCGACTGACGGAACGTGTATAGCTGCCGGTCAATAAATTTTCTTCAACGGTCAAATGCTCAAAACAATGCCGGCCTTCCATCACCTGAATGACACCTGACTTCACCAATGCAGCCGGGTTGAGATCAGCAACTGGATTGCCCCGATATAGAATTGTCCCCTTTGTAACTTCACCGCGTTCAGAGTGCAGCAGATTTGAAATTGCTTTCAAAGTTGTGGTTTTGCCTGCTCCATTTGCCCCTAACAGGGCTGTAATGCCGCCTTTTGGCACAGATAACGACACACCTTTGAGAACTAGGATCACGTGGTTGTAAATAACCTCGATATTATTTACATCCAACAGCTTTTCATCTGTTTTCGGGCTGTCAAGCATCACGTTCATCCATGTTTGTGCTTAAAGTATTTTAAATAAATAAGGTCAGCCCCTGCATTTGACACAGGGGCTGAGTTTTGTTGGATATTAACCGCAACGTTCCTTGATATTGTTTTCAGCAGCATAAGCAGCTGAATCTTCAACAATCAGGGCGTTGATCACTTCTGCATCCGTTTTGATGAAATCAGAGATCATTGTCCATTTCTTGGCTTTAGCATCCCACTGCTGAATGGCTGCCAGACCTGGTCCCCCATGATTTTCACAAGATACGCTGAAGCTTGGTGCGAAGTTTGGCAGGCCGAGAGAAGCCATTTGGGTTTCATTGATAGAAAAGGCTTCCATCGCATCACGCATATCTGCAGGTGAGATTTTGGCTTTGCCTGACATTTTCTGGGCCAGACGTGCTGCTTCTGTTGCCAGCATAGCTGCATACAAACCACGGTTATACAGCACTTGACCTGAAGACGTGCCATCACCAGCCGCTAACCCCTTATCATATACATGCTTTTTCAAGTCGGCATAAATTGGGAAGTCGGACCCTGTATTATGCATCGCTAGTGACTTATAGCCATCAGCACCATTACCGGCGGGTAGGACATCGCCTTCAGAGCCAGACCACCACACACCAATAAAGTTTTCCATTGGAAAACGGATATTGGCAGCTTCTTGGATTGCAGTTGGGTTCATCACACCCCAGCCCCACATGGTAACGTAGTCAGGCTTTTCACGGCGGATTTGCAGCCACTGTGATTTCTGTTCTTGACCTGGATGGTCGACAGGTAGCAGAGACAGCTTAAACCCATGCTTCTTTTCAAGTTCTTGCAATGTGCGGATTGGCTCTTTGCCATAAGCGGAGTTGTGGTAAACAAGAGCAATTTTTTTGCCTTTTATGTTTCCATTATTCAATGACAGAATATGGTTAATAACAGCTGATGCACCAACCCAATAATTGGCTGGGTAATTGAATATATGACTAAAGACTTTTCCGTTTGCGGCAGATGTCCGACCATAGCCCATGGTTAGAAGTGGAATGCCATCTGCTGTAGCTTTCGGAATAAGCTGATATGTAATACCGGTGGACATTGGCTGATAAACAAGTGAGCCTTCGCCCTTTGTATTTTCGTAACACTCAACACCCTTTTCTGTGTTGTATTGTGTTTCGCACTCGATGTAGTTAATTTTCTCACCGCCAATGCCGCCATCACGCGAATTCAGCAATGTCATATAATCAGCATAGCCGTCAGCATAAGGAATGCCGTTTACAGCATAAGGACCTGTGCGATAGGTCAAGTTTGGGAATGTCAGATCAGCTACAGCTGGGCTGACCATTGTTAGAGCAGTTGCAGCTCCAACAATAAGCGATTTTAATTTCATGATTTCCTCCGTTTATAATCAATTCTCATTAATTCGAATATATAGCTGACTTGCCGTCAAGTCATGAACAGCCGACAGACCCTGGCCATCAATGTGGAAAAGGCCAGAGTCTCAATTTTTCCTTGATAATCCGCCATAACATCGCAAATCCATGGGGTTCCACAATAAGGAAAAATACAATTAGCGACCCTACAATGAGGAATTCAAAATGGGCCGCAATATCAACTGGCCAGCCCATTGAGCCAACCATAACGTTTTTAAGCACCACAGGCATAAGCACCAGAAAAGCTGCACCGGCAAGAGATCCAAAAACTGAGCCTAGTCCGCCAATGATTATCATAAACAAAACTAGAAAAGACTTTTGAATGCCGAAGACTTCGCCAACTTCAACGGCACCCAAAAACACGGAAAACAATAGTGCACCTGAAATGCCAACATAAAAAGAGGAGACGCCAAAAGCGGTCAGCTTTGCCATTAGTGGGTTCACTCCAATTATTTCTGCAGCAATATCCATATCTCTGATCGCCATCCATTTGCGCCCAAATGAACCGCGTGTCAGATTGCGGGCAATTAAGGCTAGAACTGTCAAGAAGGAAAGGCAGACCAAATACACAGCCTCTGGTGAGGAATTGGGTCCAGAAATGATGATGCCTAGAAATTCCCTTTCTGGCGCATTTATTTGGCCTGTGGCAGTGTGGTTGTAAAACCACCCAACTTTGTTGAATAGCCAGACCAGAAAGAACTGCGCAGCTAATGTTGCAACAGCCAGATAAAAACCTTTGATTCGAAGGCTTGGGAGGCCAAATAAAATGCCCACCATGGCCGTAACACCGCCAGAAAGCACAATGCAGATTATTAAGTTCAAATCTGGGAAAGCTGTCATAAATTTATAACAAGCGTAGGCCCCCACGGCCATAAAACCGCCCGATCCTAATGAGACCTGACCGCAATAGCCGGTTAGGATATTAAGCCCAATTGCGGCAATGCCGAAAATAAGAAAAGGAAGCAAAATAGCTTTCGCCCAGTAATCATTAATGACAAGTGGTACAACAAAAAACGCAATTGCCAATGCTATAAAATAGGCAATCTTGTCAAAGCTAATAGGGAATGTCTGCTGGTCAGCAGCATAGGATGTTTTAAATTCACCAACTTCACGATAAAGCATCTTTGCTATACCCTCTCAATAATCTTTTCGCCAAAAAGGCCTTGAGGTCTGAACACTAGGAATATCAGGGCCAGCACGTAAGCAAACCAATTTTCTGTTGCACCACCGAGCAACGGCGCCCCAATTAAGAATTCAAACATTTTCTCACCAACGCCAATTATAAGCCCACCAACAATTGCTCCTGGAATAGAGGTAAAACCACCCAACATGAGCACAGGAAGGGCTTTTAAGGCAATTAGAGACAGCGAGAATTGTACCCCGGACTTTGCCCCCCACATAATGCCAGCCACAAGCGCAACAAAGCCGGCAATTGCCCAAACAATCACCCATATGCCCCGAAGAGAAATGCCAACTGACAAGGCCGCCTGATGGTCATCGGCAACTGCCCTCAAAGCCCGACCGGTTTTGGTGTATTGTGAAAACAAAACTAGTGAGGTAACTAACACGACAGCTATGACTGTTGCGTAGATATCCAGTGTATCTAGATAGAAGCCGAAGAACTCCTCACCTCCCAGAAATGCGGTGTTTTCCTCAATCCAGAAATTACCGCCTTGAGGGATACCAACATCTAGTCTCTTAACGTTTGAACCCCACATCAGATCGCCAAAACCTTCCATGAAATAGGCGAGCCCAATGGTTGCCATGAACAGAATTATTGGTTCCTGATTAACGAGATGTTTCAGAATTAGCCTTTCCACCAGAAAGGCGAATAACAGCATCATGCCGAGAGCAAAAAGAATTGCCAGAAAGGTAGGCATGGTCCAGCCGAAATGATGCACTTCTGTTCCAAATACAGCGTTGATTATATGTGCAAAGGGAATTTGACCTTGTTGAAAACCAACTAGTGTCATCGCTGCAAACAGAGCCATAATTCCCTGCGCATAATTGAAAATTCCTGATGCTTTGAAAATCAGAACAAAACCCAGTGCGACCAGAGAATACATCACCCCAGCCATTAACCCGTTCAAAAACACCTCGACGCCATAATAAAATTCTGCTGGCATATCCTATCCCTCAGCTGAAAACCCTCTAAATTGCGCATTTTGTGGTTTGGGCGGTGTATTAGTCATGCGACACTCCCAGATAGGCATCTATCACCGCCTGATTGCTCCGCACCTCATCAGGTGTGCCGTCACCGATTTTCCTGCCATAATCCATAACCACAACTCGGTCAGCCAAATCCATTACCACACTCATATCATGTTCAATCAGCGCTATGGTCGTGCCGAACTCCTCATTCACATCCAGAATAAAACGTGACATATCTTCTTTTTCCTCAACATTCATCCCGGCCATCGGCTCATCCAACAACAGCAATGACGGCTGTGCGGCAAGGGCACGGCCCAGTTCAACACGCTTTTGCAATCCATAAGGCAAACGGCCGACAGGTACTTTCCGAATGCTTTGTATTTCAAGGAAATCAACAATCCGTTCAACAAAAGCGCGGTTTTCAATTTCTTCTTTTTGCGCCTTCCCCCACCATAAGGCCTGTGCGAACATACCTGTCTTCATGTGAGTCAGGCGGCCTGTCATGATGTTGTCTAGAGTTGACATGCCCTTGAATAGGGCAATGTTTTGAAATGTGCGGGCGATGCCTTGATGCGCAATCTCATAGGGTTTGAGTGGTTTGCGCACTTCACCTTTATAAATCACGTGACCTTCCTGCGGGTGATAAAATCCGTTAATCACGTTCAGCATAGAGGATTTGCCAGCACCATTCGGTCCGATAATCGCTCTGATTTCGCCTTCACGGATATCAAAAGAAATGTCCTGAATGGCGACAACACCGCCAAAGCGCAGGGTAATGTTCTGCATTTCCATTACGGCGGGGCCAATAGCACGGCCATCTGCGGTAACATAACTATCTTGGGTGTCTAATGGGGCTGTTTTTTGGCTCATGCGGCGATCTCCCGTGCAGAGAAGATGACAGCGTTTTCGATTCTCAACGTGGCAGAGATTGACCCTGATGTGCCATCTTCGTATGTGACTTGCGTTTTTGTAAAGATTTCTGATTTGCCACCATACAGTGCATCAATCAGATCTTTAAACTTATCGTGAATCACGCGGCGGCGGACTTTGCGTGTCCTTGTAAGTTCGCCATCATCAGCATCCAACTCTTTATGCAGGATCAGAAATCTGTGAATTTGGCAACCAGACAGCATTTCATCTGCGGCTACATCCCTGTTTATCTCGTTAATATGGCTTTTAACCATTTTGTAAACGTCCGGGTTGCCAGCCAGTTCTTGATAGGATGAATAGGCTATATTATTTCGCTCTGCCCAGTTGCCAACAGCCTGAAGGTCAATATTGATGAAGGCTGTGCACATATCTCTGTCCGCCCCGAACACAACAGCTTCTAAGATAGTGGGATAGAACTTTAGCTTGTTTTCAACATATTTAGGAGCAAATAAGCGGCCATCTTTCATTTTGCCAACATCTTTGGCTCTGTCAATAATCCGCAGATGGCCCGTATCTTTTTCCATAAAGCCTGCATCCCCTGTTGCAACCCATCCGTGCTTGTCTTTTGTTTCTTTAGTACTCTTAGGATTCTTGAAATATTGAACAAATGTTCCAGGTGACCGGTAGAATACTTCTCCGCTATCCGAAATTTTGATTTCAACCCCAGGCGAGGGGACGCCAACAGTATCCGAGCGAACCTGCCCATCGGGTTGCTGAGTGATGAATACGCTGGCTTCTGTTTGGCCATAAAGCTGCTTTAGATTTATACCCAGTGACCGATAGAAACTAAAAATCTCAGGACCAATTGCTTCTCCTGCGGTATATCCAACCCGCACTTTGCTAAGGCCAAGGGTGTTTAGTAATGGGCCATATATAAGCAATCGGCCAAGCCAATATTTCAGCCTGTCTGATGCGCTGATTGCATGCCCGTCCAGAATATTGCCCCCCACCTTTTGGGCATGGTCCATAAAATAATGAAACAGGGACTGTTTGAATTTCCCAGCATCTTCCATTCTGATCAAAACATTTGTCAGAACGCCTTCAAAATAGCGGGGTGGGGCAAAAAAGTAGCTCGGCCCAATTTCACGCAGGTCATGCTGCATGGTTTCGGTGCTTTCAGGGCAGCACACACAGAATCCTGTCCACATAGCTTGACCAATCGAAAAGATGAAGTCGCCAACCCAGGCCATCGGCAAGTAGGCCAGAACGGAATCATTTACACTCAATTTGTCAAAGTCAGAAGAAGCTTCAGCTGTTTTAATAATGTTGTCATTTGACAGCACCACGCCCTTGGGTTGGCCAGTTGTTCCGGAGGTGTATAGCATTGCACATGTGTTCGCGCCTGTCTGCGCTGCTTCACGCTTAGCTAAATCAGCTTTCTGTTTTTGAGTTGCGTTTTCACCGGCAGCCTGAACATCTAGGTAATTATACAGCCGGCTACGGTCATATTTGCGCATGCCGCCTTCATCCAGAAAAATGACACCTTTCAATTCTGGCAGCTTGTCCTGAATTTCAAGAACTTTATCTACCTGTTCTTGATCCTCTGCAAATATGTAGCGGGCAGAACAATGCGACAACACGTAGGCAATTTCATCAGCAACAGAATCTTGATAAACAGGCACAGGAACAGCCCCGTTAGTTTGCGCTGCTATCATCGCCCAGTAAAAATAAGGCCTGTTCCGCCCCAGCAACGCAACATGTTCACCAGGTTTAAGGCCGATTATCAGGAGTCCCGCTGCTAATTTGTTGATTTCATTCGCAGCTTCTGCCCAGCTCCAGCTTTGCCAAATGCCAAACTCTTTTTCCCGGTAGGCTGGTTTGTCAGCATAATGTTCTACATTAAAAGCCAGAAGACGTGGTACAGTATCACGTCTTGCTGCGCTGGTTTCAGCTGCTGCCACGGCATCCTCCCTAAATCTTTACCTTATAGCTGGTTTGTCCCAACTCTATTTGTAAAACACGAGTGTACAAAACCTTTTCGCGCTTGCAAGCCGTCTTCCTGTTTTTTTTCATTTTTTCTCATGCCTGCCTGGCCGCCATAAGCCATTTTTTGTTCAGTTGTTCCAACTCCGATTTATTGAACTGATCAGCTACCAGCCAGTATCGGCCATCTGCAACAAAATAGCCCAGCCGGTGTTCTGTCTGCAAACAGTCTTCGACCATTTTTGTATCAATGATAGGGAGGGGAGTTGACGGGTGAGATTTATGCGGACTTTTGCGCGGAAAGATAAGGCGTGAAGGGCTATTTGATAAATTGAAGACAACACAATTCTGGCGTGCAGCAAGGCACAGGAATCGTGCGGAGCTGCCTTCAAGAGATGTTAACGAAATATCTTCACGTAAAGGGTCAGGGGTCCCTGTGCCATAAAAATGCGTGGGTCCCGTTTCTGGATAATGCATATCACAGCCGATGAAACAAATCTCATCCGGTACATATTCTCTCAAGGCCCAATAGGCAGCTGTATAGGCCATTGTGCCGCCTGCATATACAAAACCGCCATAGTGATTTTGCGCGGGCACAAAATGAGTCTCATCAATCAGCCGCTGGCCTGTAGCCAATTTTTTTGGTAGCCGGTCTGATGGAAAATCATAAGGATATACCATATCAGTCCAGTTTTCGGTGACGCGCCAGGCATTGTTGATTACCACGATCTTGTCGAATTTAGATAGATGCCAACTCCGCACCTCAGTCGCGTTTGGACCGGAGCCAATAATCAGGATACGTTGCGTTTTTGAAGAGGCTGTAAGTCTTGCCATGGGTATCTATGTTTTTATGAATTATAATAACAACAAAATAGCATCGATGTTAGGGAGATAAAACATAATTGGCGGGACGGTGGCTGCCTCAATTCTGGTTTTGAGTATTTAGCGTTTGAGCCTCATTTTATTCATGACGAAAAGACGCCCTTCCATGTGAAGGGCAGATCTTTCCGACATCTTAAACAGAGGCGTTACGATAAATTGAGCCGATTATTCGGCTTTCAAGTTGACAGCGGATGATTTTCCGTTTTTGCCCTCTTCCAGCTCATATGAAACCTGCTGGCCTTCATTCAGACCGCTCATTCCTGCAGCTTGTACAGCAGAGATATGGACAAAAACATCAGAACCCTGTTCATCAGGTTC
>MDTB01094616.1_pt1 | contig 20074 bp, 21 predicted proteins | sample 811161 | NCBI WGS metagenome assembly MDTB01 (sample SAMN05326650, study PRJNA326480) | marine metagenome | isolation source: seawater | place: Mediterranean Sea | collected 2009 | reverse complement strand
CAAAAAAATTATAGAAAAATACAAAATTGAGCCACAATATAGTATATTTATTGAAGATATCGCAAGAAATTTAAAACCAGCACATGAATTAGGAATGAAAACTGTCTGGATTAAAAATGACGAGCCTTGGGCTGCCAAGTTTTCTGACTCTGATTTTATAAACTATAAAACAGATAATCTTGCAAAATTTTTAAAGGAGATAAATAAAAAATGAACTTAGATAACTTTGAAAAAATAATTAATGAGGCTTTTGAAAAAAGAGACAAAGTAAATGCTGACTCTGACAAATCTATAATAGATGCGATTAAAGAAACTATAGAACTTACAGATCAGGGAAAAATTAGAGTTGCTGAGAAAAAAAATGGTTCTTGGAAAGTTAATCAATGGGTAAAGAAAGCAATACTTTTAAGTTTTAGAGTTAATAAAATGGAAATTTTAAGAGGTCCCTACACTTCTTGGTACGATAAAGTCCCTGGAAAATCTGTTAATTGGAAGGAAGAAGATTGGAAAAAAGCTGGGTATAGACATGTGCCAAATGGAGTTGTTAGAAAAGGTTCTTTTATTGCTAAAAACGCTGTTTTGATGCCATGCTTTGTAAATCTTGGTGCGTACGTCGATGAAGGCAGTATGATAGATACTTGGGCATCAGTTGGTTCATGTGCTCAAGTTGGAAAAAATTGTCACATATCAGGTGGTGCTGGTATAGGTGGTGTACTTGAGCCCTTGCAGGCAGGTCCAGTGATAATTGAAGATAATTGTTTTATTGGAGCAAGATCAGAAATTGCAGAAGGCGTGTTAGTTGAAGAAGGTGCGGTAATTTCAATGGGTGTATACATTGGCGCATCAACTAAAATTGTTGATAGGGCATCTGGAGAAATTACCTATGGAAAAATACCAGCTTACTCGGTAGTTGTGCCAGGAAGTTTACCAAACAAAAAAAATCCGGACGGCCCTTCGCTTTACTGTGCAGTAATTGTTAAAAAAGTTGATGAAAAAACAAGAAGCAAAACTTCTATTAACGATCTATTAAGAGATTAATGCCAATTATAGATGAAATAAAATTATCAAAGGAACTTATTAGATTTCCTAGCGTAACCCCTGTCGATGCAGGAGCTATTAAATTTTTAAGCAAAAAATTAAAATCTCTTGGGTTTAAATGTAAAGTTTTAGAATTTAAAGACAAAAAAAATAAACCAATAAAAAATCTATACGCAAGGCTTGGGTCTAAACAACCAAATATCTGTTATGCTGGACATACCGATGTGGTGCCTCCAGGAAATTATAAAGACTGGACTGTAAACCCATTTAAACCAATTATAAAAAAAAATTATTTAATAGGTCGCGGAGCTAATGATATGAAAAGTTCAATTGCATGTTTCACGGCAGCTGTAAGTAAATATTTAAAAAATAATCCCAAAATAAATGGGTCTATAAGTTTTCTTATTACTGGCGACGAAGAAGGGCTGGCAATTAATGGAACAAAAAAAGTTGTAGACTATTTAAAGAAAAAAAAGGAAAAAATTAATTTTTGTATTGTTGGTGAGCCCACTAATCCAAAAAAGCTGGGAGAAATGATTAAAATTGGAAGAAGGGGAAGTCTGTCAGGAAAACTGGAGATATCTGGTATTCAAGGTCATGTCGCCTATCCTCATTTATCAAATAACCCTATAAATACACTGATAATTATTTGTAAAAAATTAAAAGAAATCAAGCTAGACAAAGGCAATAAAAATTTTCAACCTTCAAATCTCGAGTTCACCGGTATATATGTTAATAATAAAGCTCACAACGTAATCCCTTCTAAAGTTAGCTCTCAATTTAATATTAGATACAACAATTTACATACCGCTGTATCTTTAAAAAAAAGAATAAACTTAATAATTAAAAAAATATGCCGAAAAAATAAATGTAAATTTAAAGTGCATTATGAGGGAAACGGAGACGCTTTTTTGACAAAGCCAGATAAAACAATTTATATGGCAAAGAATATTATCAAAAAAATAACAAAAATTAATCCTAAATTTTCTACGACTGGTGGAACTTCTGATGCAAGATTTATTAGAAAAATTTCACCATGTTTGGAATTTGGTCTAGTAAATAAATCAATGCATAAAATTGATGAATGTGTTTCTGTAACTGATTTAAAAAAGTTAACAAAGATTTATCACAATATTCTAGTAGAGTATTTTAAATGAAGCATTACAGAATTAGAAAATCTAATATTGACAACAAAGGACTTTATGCGGCAAAAAATATAAAGGCAGGAACAAAGATCATTTACTATAAAGGTAAAGTAATTACAAAAAAAGAAACTGAAAGAAACCCAAAATATGACAACGAAAAAGCTATTTATTTGTTTAATCTTAATAGTAGATACGATCTAGATGGGGATTTTGAATACAATACTGCTAGATTAATTAATCATTCGTGCAATCCAAATTGTGAAGTAGATGGCAGAGGTTTAAAGTTGTGGATTTTTGCTTTAAGGAACATAAAAAAAAATGAAGAACTAACTTATGATTATGGATTTAGTTACGACAAAGATTTTAAAGATTATATTTGCAAATGTGGCTCTGATAATTGTTGTGGATATATTGTACGCGAAGGGTCAAGATGGAGAATAAAAAAAAATAAGTCATTAAGGTGAGAAAAAAAAAAATTTTATTTATAACTACAAAAAATCCTTTTTCAGATAATTTTTCTGGGGATAGGCTAGTTTCTTCAAAAATTATAACCTTTTTAAAAAAACAAAATAAAGTTAGTAAAATTGATACTGTTTGTACTGACCATAAAAAAATTATTAAAAAACATTTGTCTAAGTATAATTTAAGAATTTTTTCTTTTCCTAATTTTTTTTTAAGATTATTAAATATTTTTATATCTTTTATAAAAATGGAACCGATACAATTGGGGGTATTTTTCTCAGGTGAAATGAAAAAATTTATAGAAAATAATCATAGCAAATATGATGTTATTATTTGCCATCTTATTAGATCTGCACAATATTTACCAAAAGACTTTAAGGGCAAAACTATTTTAGAAATGACTGATGCTTTTTCTGTAAACTACAAACAAACAATTAAAAATATGAGTATTTTTAATCCATTAATTTTTGTTTATTTTCTTGAAAGAATATTAGTAAAAAAATATGAGAAATTTTGTATAGAATTATTTGATAGAATTATTTTAATTTCAAAAAAAGAACTAGTGGATTCGCTGGGAATTCTACATCATAAAAAAATTTTTGAAATCAAGATTGGAATAGATAAAAATAAAAATATTTTTAAGTTTAAAAATAATAATTTTAAAATTATATTTATAGGAAATATTAAATACCTACCGAATAAATATGCCTGTTATAGCTTTGTAAAAAATACGATGCCAAAACTGAGAAAGATTTACCCGGAGCTAGAATTTCATATAGTTGGAGAAATTAATGCTTATGATAAATTTTTTTTAAGTTGCTTTAAAAATATAAAAGTTTTAGGAAAAATTAATAACCTTTCAAAAGTTATTGATGGAAGTATTTGTGGTTTAGCAAACCTAGAGATAGCAACTGGTATGCAAACTAAAATTCTTACATATGTTTCTTTTGGGTTGCCGGCTGTCTGTAGTGAGAAATCTTTAGTTGGATTTGGTGGAAAAAATAAAAATAAAAATTTACTTTGTTATGAAAATGAGGAAGAAATGATTAATATGATAACAAAATTAAAAGAAAACAAAAAATTTAGTTTAAAACAATCCAAAAAATCTCATGTTTTGTTAAGCAAGTATGACTGGAAGAGATCTTTGTCTTTATACAATAAAATAATATAAATATTTTTAATATTTAACATCAAATAGGTAAAGACCACATGCAGGTGCTGTTGGGGCACATTTCGATCGATTTTTTGAATCTTTAATTTTTTTAAATTTTTTTAAATCCCATTTATCTTGGCCTAAATATTTTAAACAACCCACCATAGATCTAACTTGTTGCTGAAGAAAAGACTTTGACTCAAAAAACAAATTAATTTTATCTTTTGATTTTTTAATTATTACTTTATTTAATGTGCGTATTGGAGACTTTGCGTTACAAGAAGACGATCTAAAAGTTGAAAAATCATGGGTGCCTAATAATAACTTAGCACCTTTTTTCATTAAGTTGATATTAAGTTTTTTTTTAATTAACCATCCTTTATTTTTATCAATTGACAATGCGCCAACTCTATTAACTATTACGTATTTATAAACTCTTTTTTTTGCACTAAATCTTGCATGAAAATTACTACCTTTTTTTTTTACATCTATTATCGATATTAAATGCTTATTTAAGAAAAAATTAATTGAATTAATAAATTTATTTTTGTCCTTGATATTTAATTCTGAAGAAAAACTAGCTGACTGCCTAAATGCGTGAACACCGGAGTCAGTTCTTCCCGATCCATTGATTAAAATTTTTTTTTTAAAATATTTCCTCAGAGCTATCTGTATGGCTTCCTGTACTGATAGGCCATTTTTTTGAATTTGCCATCCCACAAAGTTTGTACCATCATACTCAATTAAAATTTGATATGTGTTCATTAAGATAAAATTTTATTTTTTTGAACTTTAGTTCCAGCTAAAAAATCATTTAATTTTAATTTATTTTTACCTTCTTTTTGTATTTCAACTATTTTTATACAGTCTTTTTTACAGGCAATAGTTAATTTTTCGTCTGTTACTAACCCAGGTATATTTTTTGATCCTTTAATAATTTCTGCTTTCCAAACTTTATATCTAGAACCATCGTACTCAAACCAAGCTCCTGGACGAGGGTTTAAAGCATTGATTTTAGCAAGAATATTTTCTGCTTCATCGTTCCATAATATTTTAGACTCTATTTTACTAATTTTTTTTGCATATGTTGCTTTTGAATGATCTTGATTTGTGAATATGGCCTCCTCTTTGATTATTAAATTTAAACAATCAATAATATTATCAGCCCCTAACTTTGAAAGTTGATTACTAAGAATTTCAGAATTTGTTTGTCTTTCTAAATTTACTCTAACTTGTCTCATGTAAGGACCTGTGTCTAACTTTTCTTCTATTTTCATTATACTAATTCCGCTTTCATTATCTAAATTCATAATTGATCTTTGTATAGGGGCTGCACCTCTCCATTTAGGCAATAAAGATGCATGAATATTTATAAACCCACATTGAGATAATTTTAAAAAACTTTTTGGAATTATTTTACCATAGGCAACAACTACTACAATATCAGCCTTTAGAGACTTGAAGTATTCACGCTCTTTTTTTTCATTTAAATCTTTAGGAGTTCTGACTTTTAAATTAAGATTTTCTGCAGCTATATGTATTGGAGTGCGATTTATTTTTTTTCCTCTAAAAGATTCTTTTGGAGGTTGAGAATATACACATAAAATTTCAAATGCTGACTTTGACAAAACTTCTAGTGTTTGAACTGAGAACTTAGGCGTCCCCATAAAAACAATTTTTTTTGACATTATTTTTTTGAAATTAAACCACTACTCTTTCTAGAGACTGTTTTTGTTTTGTAAGTTTCTTAACTATCATTGTTTTTTTCAATTTTGATAAATAATCTATAAATAAAACTCCATTTAGATGATCGATTTCGTGTTGGATGCAAGTTGACAAAAGTCCATCTGCCTTCAGCTCCATCTGTTTTCCTTCAAAATTAATATATTTTAAATAGCACTCTGCTGGTCTTTCTATTTCTGCAAATTGTCCTGGCAGAGAAAGACAGCCCTCTTCATAAATTGAGGTTTTTTTAGATCGAAAGGTTATTTCTGGATTAACCAAAAATAGAGGTTTTTTTTCTTCATCTTTAGATATGTCTATAACTACTAGTCTTTTTAAAATTCCTAATTGTATTGCAGCTAACCCAATTCCTGGAGCTTTGTACATTGTTTCAACCATGTCTTTCATTAGCTTTCTCAAACTATCATCAACTTTTAGTAATGGCTCACATTTCTTTCTTAAGATTGGATCAGGTTCTGTGATAATTTTTCTGATAGTCATGTTGTAACTATATTATAATTAGCCTCTGGAGGGTAGTGCAACTGCTATAATTTTGTTTCTAAATTTGATTAGTTTGGCTCGATTTAAAATATTGGTTATAAAATAAATAGTTTCTGGATCAAGGTCATACACTTCATCTTCTCCTAAAATTTCAACAAATTTTAAGGCTAACAAACCTATTTCATTATCTTCTTGAAGTTTTAGTAAATTTTCTGGAATGCTATATTTTTCCGAAACTTTTTTATATTTAATCTCTTTTGGTATTTTAACTCCATCCATCGATAAAGACTCAACTAAAACAAGGTCTTTAACTGAAAAAAAATAATTCTTGTTTCTTCTAATTTTTTTATAAACGTTTTCTAAATCTTTCTGCACTTTTTTGACTGGTGTTTCTGGTTCTGTGTAATATCTAACCACCCTAGATTTGTGCAAAATTTTATCATTATATTTTATTTTTCCTAATTTAAACTCTTCTTCAGAAACAATATTTTCTTCAACTACATTTCTATATGAGTCAGGAATATCAGTTGTATTTATCTCTTTTAGTCTTTCACTCATAAAAATAGTAAAAATATTTGATAAATTATCTTTTTTAAAAAGATCTTTTAAAAGAACTAGCATTTCAATTTTTTTTACAGGACTATCAGAGAGCAAAAATTTTTGATAAATTAAAGCTCTAGACTCAAGTGCCTCTAAGGACTGAAATACTTCTTCTGCGTTAATTAAAGTATTTAGATCAAATTTTTTTCTTTTATAGATTTCAAATATTTTTTCTTTATTAAGAGAATTGTTGTTTGCTGCTAGTTCTAGATTTTTAATTTTTTTATTATCTTCAATGTCATCAATCGTAATTAAATTAGCCGCATTCAAATACTCCCAAATAAACTCATCTGTTTTATTATTTGGTTCATAATTAAAATTTTTAACAGTCACAGAAGATAAATAAAAGTTAAGTAGATTTTTATCATTTATTTTTGCGTCAGTTTCTTTGCTAAGGCCTAGCAAAAAATTAATTTTATTATTAAAAAAACTATCTGAAAGATTTTGTTCTTTTAAAATATCAAAAACTAATTGTGCTTCATTTCTTTTATTGTTAAATATAAGGCAATATATTTTAAATTTTTCTAAGTAAGAGTCTTTAATTTCTTTATTTATAAAATCTACTTTTTTGCAAGCTTTATTGAGATCTGCTTTTGCGATATTTTTATCAACTAAATATTGAATTACTTTTTTTTTATTAGGAAAGTTTCCATTTTTATTTAAAAACTCTTCAATTAATTCATCTTTTTCATTTTTTATTAACCACCCTATTTTTAAATCTAAAAATTCTTCTTCAGAAATATTTTTTGTAGGTGAATAAGCGTATGTCATAATTATATCTGTAAAAAAATTTTCTGCAGTTTTTGATAATTTTATTTTATTAATTCTAGAAAGTGTATTTTTTATTTCATTGCCATCAGTTCTAGACCAGATATTTAAATTTAAATTATTTTCTGCTGGATCAAAAATACCATAAAGTTCTTTTTTTTCTTCTGTTTCGCTTGAGGCTTCTATTAAATCTATTTTACTAACTTTCTCAGTATTTTGAAAAATTATTTTTTTATCATTTTGATTTATTTTTTGAGCTGAATCTATATCAGAATTCTCTATTGCATCATTTTTCTTTTCCCAGATGTCCACTCCTTCTTCTCCAAAGAGAGGGTTTGAAAATAAAAAAAAAATAAGTATGTATAAAAATTTATTTAAGTTTAATGACTTCATTCGTTATATCTTTTTTAATGCTCTTATTTGGTGAGGGAAATTTTACCTTCTCTATTACAAACACTAGTAACAAAATAGCTATCAAAAATATTAAAAGTTTGATTGCTTTTATTCCGATTGATTGCCCGATACTTTTTTGTCTATTGAATTTAAGTTGCATAGTTAAAAAATATATTTAAACTCAATAAATAAGACAAATTTGTGATAAATCAAATTATTAATTAGGATTTTAATTGAATAAAAACCTTGTTTTAACTGGAATGATGGGTGTTGGTAAATCTACCATCGGGAAAATTTTGTCTGATAGCTTAAATATGAATTTTATTGACACTGATAAAATCATTGAAAAAAAAGCACAGATGACAGTTGAAGAGATTTTTAAACATAAAGGTGAGGTATATTTTAGAGATATAGAAAAAGAGGTTTGTTTTTTCAGTCTTAAAAAAGATAATAATGTTATAGCCCTTGGTGGGGGTGCTTTTATGGATAAGGATTTAAGAGATAAAATCCTAACTGAATGTATAAGCTTTTGGCTGGACTTAGATACAACTGCTCTTGTAAAAAGATTAAAAATATCAAAAAAAAGACCCTTAGCTAATGGTAAAAACTTAGAAAAAAATTTATTAAACATTTATGATCAAAGAAAAAGCATATATAAACTAGCTAATTTTAAGATTACATGTGGCGAAAAAAACACTCAATTAATAGTAAATAAAATAATTCAGTTATATGAAAATAAGTGAAATAAAAGTTAAAAATCAAAATTCTAATTATTCAGTTTTTATAGGGACTAATATTTTAAATATTTTACCAAAAAAAATTAAATCCATTTCTCCAAAAACTAATAAAATAGGAATAGTTGTGGATAGCAAAGTGCCTACAAAATTTTTAATAAAAATAAAAAAATTATTAAAAAACTATGAGTTATTTATATTTAAGTGTGTTTCAAGTGAAAAATTCAAATCTTACAAAAATATCCACATCATAGTAGAGAAATGTTTAAAACAAAATTTTAATAGATCTGATATTTTGATCTCACTAGGTGGAGGTATTATCGGAGATTTTTCAGCTTTCGCAGCTAGCATAATTAAAAGAGGATTGGGATTTATAAATATTCCAACAACTCTTCTTGCACAAGTTGACTCATCTATTGGAGGGAAAACAGGTGTTAACTCAAAGTTTGGAAAAAATCTAATAGGTTCATTTTACCAACCATTGCTTGTCTTAAGTGATGTTCAATTTTTAAATTCATTGTCTAAAAGGCAGATGATTTGTGGATATGCAGAAGTTTTAAAACACTCTTTAATTTTAGATAAAAAATTTTTCAAATGGTTAGACTTAAATTCAAATCGTATATTAAAAAATAGAAACGAAGAAGTAATAAAAAAGGCAATTTACAGAAGTTGCGAGATTAAATTAAATGTAGTTAATAAAGATTTTAGAGAAAAAAATCTAAGAATGATTTTGAATTTTGGTCACACTTTTGCTCATGCAATTGAAGCAAAAAATAGTTTTTCAAATAAAATAAACCACGGCGAGGCAGTTCTTATAGGCATGATGCTTGCGACTAAACTTTCTTACTTAGAAAAGATTATTTCTAAAAAAGATCTTGATCAAATTATAAAAATTTATAGAAAGAATAATTTGAATTATAGCTTGAGTAAACTTTTTAAGAAAAGAGATATAAGTAAAATAATTAATTTTATGAATAACGATAAAAAAAACGATGATCCACAAATTAATTTAATTTTACTAAAAAAAATTGGCAAAACCACATCTCCTGGATCGTGCAAAATGACAATCAATCAATTAAGAAAAAAAATTCCTTATATTATTTAATTTTAATTTCAAGAGCGTGAATCTTAGACTCTAATTCACTCTGAAGAATTCTCATAATTTCTCTTTGAGCTGATAATCTACTCATACCCTTAAGGTGTGACGATTTTATTTCAAGAGAAATATGATATTTATGTTTATCAAAATGCTTATGTTTTTTATGTTTTTTTGTATTGTCAATAATCTTAATTTCATCAACATCAATTTCTTTTTTAATTTTATTTTCAATCGACTCTAAAAATTCCTTCATAAATTAAAATTTTACTATATAAATTAAAAATTGATATGAAAATTATTTGTGACTGGGAAAATTGCAATAAGCAAGGTGTTTATAGGGCGCCTACAGAAAAAGATAACAGTAGAAAATTCAAGCTATTATGTCTCGAGCACATTAAAATTTTCAATAAAAAATGGAACTATTTCGATAATATGAGTGATCAAGAAATCGAATATTTTGTTAAGTCAGATTTAACTTGGCATAAGTCTACTAAAAGTTTTGGATCATCTGAAAATTTTTTTAATATTCTCTGGAACAACGCTTTAGAAGACAAGCTAAATATATTTAAGTCATCAGGCTTTAAAGAGTTTAAAAAAACCAAACTTACATCTAATGACCAGGATGCTTTAGATTTAATGGAATTAAAATATGACGCCAAATGGGAAGAAATTCAGAAAAGATTTAAAACTCTTGTAAAGAAATATCATCCTGATAAAAACTCAGGTAGTAAAAAATATGAGGACAAATTAAAAAAAATTACTCTAGCTTATAGCCAACTTAAAACGACAGTAGGAAAAAAATAATGAACACTCCTTTTTCAGAACAAAAACCAGATATCAAAATTTCAGTCAAACAATCTTTTGGTATAGATACAAAAATGGAAATAGACGGTTTTGCAGAAAAAAACGATTATGTGCCTGAAATTGATCAAGATTATAAGTTTGATAGAGATACAACTTTAGCAATTTTATCTGGTTTTTCTTTCAACAAAAGAGTTTTAATACAAGGGTATCACGGCACAGGTAAATCAACGCATATTGAACAAGTAGCTGCACGTTTAAATTGGCCTTGTGTAAGAGTAAATTTGGACAGTCATGTTAGTCGAATAGATTTAATCGGTAAGGACGCCATAGTTCTTAAAGACGGAAAACAAATTACAGAATTTAAAGAGGGTATTCTTCCTTGGTCAATTCAAAACCCTGTCGCTTTAGTTTTTGATGAGTATGACGCAGGAAGGCCAGATGTTATGTTTGTTATTCAACGTGTTTTAGAAAGTGAAGGAAATTTTACTCTACTAGACAAAAACAAAGTTTTAAAACAACATAACTATTTTAGAATGTTTGCAACCACTAATACTGTAGGGCTTGGAGACACAACTGGTTTATACCATGGCACACAGCAAATTAATCAAGGCCAAATGGATAGGTGGAATATAGTTTCTACATTAAACTATCTTCCTTTTGAAAAGGAACTAGAAATTATTTTAGCTAAAAATAAGTCTTTTAATAGCAAGGAAGGAAAAGAGACAATATCCAACATGATTAAAGTTGCTGACTTAACAAGAAAAGGTTTTGTAAATGGAGATATTTCAACAGTCATGAGTCCTAGAACTGTTTTACATTGGGCTGAAAATACTAAAATATTTAAAGATAGAGGATATGCATTCAGAGTGACTTTTTTAAATAAGTGTGACGATATGGAAAAAACAATTATATCTGAATATTATCAAAGATGTTTTGGGGAAGATTTGCCAGAATCTTCTGTTAATGTGATTATAACGTAATATGGAAAAAAAAGAAGATCTTTTACTAAATTTTAAAGCAGCCATAACCTCGACCATAAAATCTATTTCCAATGTTGAAAACGTTGAAGTCACTTATGGAAATCAAAGTTCATCCAAGGAAAAATTAGTAATTAGATTACCGGATTTAGATAATAAGATTAATTTTATAAAAACAAGAGCTTTGGCAGACTCTGAGGCTTTAAAAATTAGATATAGCGATAAAGAAATACTTAAACTTAATGAACCTAAAGGAAATATTTCAAAAAAATTATACTCCATAGCAGAAAAAATAAGATATGAAAAATTAGGTTCTTTGAAATTTAAAGGCATTAAAGAAAATATTCATAATTACTACAATGAAAGATTAAACAGTTTAGATCTTAATAAAAACGAAAACAAAGTAATAGAGTCTTTTGAAAACTATCTTAGAGTGAATATTTTAGATTTAAAAAATAATAAATCTAACGAAAGAAAATTTAAAGACTCAAAAAAAAACTTTGAGTCAAAGTTTAAAAATAAGATTTTTTCAATTAAGGACAACCTCGAAAATCAATTAAAATTTAACTCTATTATTTCAGAGTTTATAGATGAGATGGATATAGACGAGGGTTTCGAACCCGATTCAAATGAACAAGACAATAGAGACAAGACAGAAAAAGACAAAAAACCTCAACAAAACGAGCAAAAATCTAAAGAAAAACAAGAAGATAACCAAGAAATGTCCATTGATACAGGGGTGCCAGAACTTGAAAACTTTACTAAAGATTCAGATGAAGAAGGCGAAACTTTAGAATTGGAAGAAAATAATGACGCCAAAGAAAGAAGAAATGGAACTATAAATAAATTTGGTGATAAAAAATATAAAGCTTACACAGAAGAATTTGATGAAACAATTAAAGCAGAGGAGTTAGAAAGCGAAGAGGAACTTAATAGACTGAGAGAAAGTCTAGACCAACAACTTTTACAACTTAAAAATTTTATATCAAAATTAGCGAATAAACTTCAAAGAAAACTTCTAGCAAAACAAAATAGATCTTGGAATTTTGATTTAGAAGAAGGTTTATTGGATACTTCAAAGCTTACCAGAGTTATTATGGACCCTTTCAACTCACTTTCATTTAAAAAAGAAAAAGAAATAGATTTTAAAGATACTTTAGTAACAATTTTAATTGATAACTCTGGTTCTATGAGAGGAAAACCAATTTCAGTAGCAGCTGTTTGTGCTGATATACTTTCTAGAACCTTGGAAAGATGTTCAGTAAAAGTTGAGGTATTGGGATTTACAACAAAACACTGGAAGGGAGGATCCTGTAGAGAAAAATGGATGAAAAATGAAAAACCCACTTTACCAGGAAGATTAAATGATTTGAGACACATTATCTATAAATCCGCTGACACTCCTTGGAGGCAGGCTAAAAAAAATATGGGCTTAATGTTGAAAGAAGGTTTGCTTAAAGAAAATATAGATGGAGAAGCTTTAAAATGGGCATATTCTAAAATGAGCAAAAGAAAAGAGGAGAGAAAAATTTTAATGGTCATCTCAGATGGGGCCCCAGTGGATGACTCCACCTTGTCATCTAATTCAAGTGATTATTTAGAAACGAATCTAAAAAATGTTGTTAAATGGATTGAAAATAATTCGTCAGTAGAACTTTTAGCGATTGGAATTGGTCACGATGTTACAAGATACTATAAAAGAGCTGTAAAAATAGCTGATGTTCAAGATTTGGGAGATGTTATGATAAATGAATTATCTGAACTTTTTTCTGAGAACAAAACAAGTAAGACTGTTCATTAAACAGTTTTATAAGAAATTTTTTTAGAAGTATTTTCTTTAATTTTTTTAATAAGTAGTTTAAACGGCACCAACATCATTAATGCAATTATTATTTTAACAACAAAATCTCCAAAAGCTAAAGAAACCCAAGCAACTCCTGTATTGTAAAAAGATATCGAAAAAAATAATAAAGTGTCTATAGCTGATCCAATCAAAGAAGAAACGAGTGGCGCAACGTACCAGATTTTATTTTTTCTTAGTCTGTCAAAAATATTTACATCGATACTTTGGGCTACTAAAAAAGCTAATCCTGAGCCGATAGCTATTCTAATTGAAATAAGATCGTTAAAATTAGTTGCTATTGTAAATGTCAGCACAACCCCAACAACAAAACCTATGTATACGATATTTTTTGCTACTTTTTTTCCATAAGCTCTATTAGCTAAATCAGTTATCAAAAATGTTACAGGATAGGTAAAAGCTCCATATGTCAAAATTTCTTGTAAATTTAGATAATTAATAGGAAACTGTACTAAATAATTGGAAATTATTACTACCAACCCCATCAATAAAGAAAGAACTAGAAAAAGATTAAAAGTTTTTTTTTTCACTATTTTAAGACTTTAAATTTAATGAAATCTTTAATTTTTTGGCTTTATTTGATAGTTTTGAATTTTTTGCAGTTTTAAGAAATTTATCTAACCCACCTTTAAAATCTACACTTCTTAAAGCTGAATTTGTGACATTTAGTTTAATGCTTTTTTTTAGAATATCACTAGAAAATATCACTTTCTTTAAGTTTGGATAAAATTTTCTTTTGGTCTTATTGTTAGAGTGACTAACATTGTGACCCTTTAACGGTGATACTCCTGTAAGTTCGCATCTTTTAGACATAATATAATTTAGATAAGTTGTATAATTATAGTTTACTTAATGGTCAAGCTATAAAATGAAAAAAGACAATAATTCAACATAAATACCTAGGAATCAATTCCTACTGCTTCACTTATGCTTTTGATTTTTTGTTTTTTTAAAATTTGAATAAGATCTTTTTTTATATCTTTAACGATGCCTGGTCCTTTATAAACCATACCGGTATATAACTGCACGGCAGTAGCACCTGCAGTAATTTTTTCAAATGCACTTTCTCCTGAATTAATCCCACCAACACCTATAATAGGAACTTTTCCCTTAGTCTCTCTGTAAAATTTCTTTATCAGCTTAGTGGAAATATTTTTAATGGGCATTCCAGACAGACCACCTTTCTCATCTTTATATTTGTCAATTAAACTCTCCCTGTTTTCATCAGTCGTATTTGATAAAATAACTCCATCTATTTTATATTTAAATATAAGTTCTCCAATATAACTAACATCTTCATCTTTTATATCTGGAGAAATTTTTAATAACAAAGGCTTATCAATATTATTATTTTTTTTACATTCTGACAATTTTTCTAAAAGTTTTGATAAAGAGCTTTTTTCATGAAAATCTCTCAATCCTTCAGTATTTGGTGAGGAAATATTGATTGTCAAGTAATCGGCTTGAGCGTGAAATTTTAGTAAGCAAGCGATGAAGTCCTCGGTCTTTTTTACTGTTTCTCTATTAGGCCCTATATTAATACCCAATATTCCTTTGGGTGGATTTTTAGATATTCTATTAGAAACAATTTCTGAACCATCATTATTAAATCCTAATCTGTTAATCATTGCTTGATCTTTTTCAAGTCTAAAAATTCTTGGTTTTGAATTTCCTAATTGTCTTTTTGGAGTAATAGTCCCAACTTCAACAAAACCAAAACCAAGTCTGTAAAGAGAATTGTAAACTTCTGCACTTTTATCAAAGCCAGCAGCCAATCCAATTGGGTTACTTATTATTTTTCCAAATAAGTTTGTTTTTAGCAATTCTTCATTTTCAACATTAAAAAAACTCTCTGGAATAATATTAAACTTTAAAGATTGAATTGCTAAATTATGTGCTGCCTCTGGGTCTAAGCTGAAAATATAAGGTCTTAAAAAGGAAAACATAAACCTACTTTAATTTATCATTTATTAATTTGATAGTTTCTTGTAAACCAAAAAAGCTAATAAAAAATCCCATTCTGGGTCCGTCTTGTTCCCCAAATATGACTTCATAGATTAATTTGAACCAATCTCTTAAGTTTTTTTCATAGCCATTTTCTTTACCGACAGTATAAACAACTGTTTGAATATCCTCTGGATTTGAGTTTTGGGTAATTAATTTTAAACTTTTTATTAAGTTTTCTAAGGCAATTTTTTCCTCCTTTGAGGGTTTTTTATATTTCTTATTAGGCTCAACTTTGTCCTTAAAATAGTTTAATGCAAGCTCAGTCAACTCATCTAGTATCTGATAGTTTTTTGGCTTAATATTTTTATGAAACCTATTAATAAACTTCCAAAGAATTTCTTTATTTTCTGCATTGCTAGAACCTGCCAAATTTAGCAACATGGAAAATGGCATTATCATTTTTTCGTTTGGCGGATTACCTTTGTGTATGTGCCAAACAGGATTTGATATCTGTTCTCTCTTAGTTTGAGAAGGATATTTATCAATTAATGATAAATACTCATCCACAGCTTTTGGAACAACTTCTGAATATAATTTTTTTGCTCTTTTTGGATTCGGGTACATATATAAAGCCAAGCTTTCAGGAGTAGCGTATCTTAACCATTGTTCAATTGATATTCCATTTCCTTTAGACTTTGAAATTTTTTCTCCCTTTTCATCTAAAAAAAGTTCATAAGCAAAACCGTTAGGTGGCCTTTTTCCTAAAATCTTACATATCTTGTTTGAAAGTATTGCGCTTTCAGTTAGGTCTTTTCCATACATTTCAAAATCAACATCAAATGTAAACCATCTCATAGCCCAATCTACTTTCCATTGCAATTTGCAGTTGCCATTTAAAATATCTGACTCTATTTTTTTTCCTTTGTTGTTAAATATTACTTTGCCTTTTTTCTTGTCCATTTCTATTAATGGTATTTCTAAAACTTTTCCGGTATCTGGACATATGGGTAAAAATGGACAGTATGTTTTTCTTCTTTCGTCTCTGAGTGTAGGTAAAATTACTCCCATTATCTCATCGTATTTTTCAAGTGCTCTTTTTAAAGACTCGTTGAAAGTTCCATCCTTATAATTTTCTGTTGAGCTCTTAAAATTAAATTTAAAATTAAATTTTTTTAAAAACTCTTTTAACATTTCATTGTTGTGCTTTCCGAAACTATCAAATTTGCCAAAAGGATCTGGAATACTTGTTAATGGTTTTCCAATATTATCATGTAAAACTTTATCATTTGGTATATTATCAGGTACTTTTCTTAGTCCATCCATATCATCAGAAAAAGTAATTAAATCTGAATCTATTTTTTCTATATGATTTAATGCGTTTATCATCATGGTGGTTCTTGCTACCTCACCAAATGTTCCTATGTGTGGTAGACCACTTGGGCCGTAGCCAGTTTGGAATACAATTCTATCCTTAATTTTGATTAAATCTTTTCTTTCCTTTAAAAGTTTCCTTATTTCTACAAAAGGCCAAGAAGAAGTAGATTGAATTAAGTCTTTATCGAGCATAACAATGGTTTATTAAATTTTAACTATAAAATACAGATATAAATATAAGATATTAAGTTGAATTTTATAACTATTTAAATAATCTCATTTTTTATGACGACTAACAAAACAGTTTTTTTTATAATTGGTATCTTACTAGTAATTTTAGGCTCATTTATGCTTATTCCTTATTTAGTCCAAATACTATATCAGGAAAATAGTCACAGTTTCTTGTCGTCTGCTTTCTTAACAATTTTCGTAGGAATTTTATTTATTTTAACTAATCTAGAAAAAGATTTTCAATTAAATCTTCAACAAACTTTTTTATTCTCCACTTTAGCTTGGGTTTCAGTGGCAATTTTTGGAAGTCTTCCTTTTATTTTCTCTACTTTAAATTTTAATTTAAGTGAGGCTTTTTTTGAAAGTATGTCTGGTATTACGACAACAGGTTCCACTGTGATAGCTAATTTAGACAACTCTCCTAAAAGTATTTTGCTTTGGAGATCAATAATGCAGTGGTTGGGAGGGATAGGAATAATTGTTATGGCTATCACAGTGCTTCCACTTTTAAAAGTTGGGGGCATGCAGTTATTTAAAATGGAAAGTTCAGACAGTACAGAAAAAATACTTCCAAGAACAACAGAAGTTGCAACAATTATAATTTCTACTTATTTAACTTTAACTTTTTTGTGCGCCTTTTTTTATTGGCTATTCGGAATGAATGTATTTGATAGTATAGCCCATGCAATGACAACTATTGCAACAGGAGGTTTTTCAACTCATAACAATTCGATAGGATTTTTTGAGAGTTCTAATATAGAAATTATTGCTACTATATTTATTATTTTAGGGAGTATCCCTTTCATATCTTATTTAAAATTTATAAAAGGAAATTCCAAAATTTTTATTGAGGACGTTCAGATTAAAGGTTTTGTATACTTAATTCTATTTTCAATTATAATAATGCTTGTTTATTTATTTTTTATTGAACATGAAAGTTCTTTTTTAGAAAGAATAAGAATTGCATCCTTTAATGTAGTTTCTATTTTGTCTGGTACAGGATATGTAACCGATGACTTTGGGCTTTGGGGAAATTTTTCTTTAATATTTTTTTTATTTTTAATGTTTATTGGTGGTTGTGCTGGATCAACAACATGCGGTATTAAAATATTTAGAATTCAAATGTTATTCTTATTTTTGAGAAATCAAGTTAAGAAATTAATTTATCCAAATAGTATTTTTATGGTTAAATATAATAATCAAAAAATTTCTGACAATTTTATTAATTCAGTAATTTTATTTATTTTTTCTTATCTATTTTTATTTATGGTATTGTCTATTTTGCTTTCAATAACTGGTTTAGATTTCTTGTCAGCAATTTCGGGGGCTGCTACTTCAATATCAAATGTTGGACCAGGTTTGGGTGACATGATTGGACCTAACGGTAATTTTAAAGATGTTTCAGATGTATCAAAATGGGTGCTTGCTTTTGGTATGCTTCTTGGAAGACTTGAGCTTTTTGCTGTATTGGTTCTATTTGTCCCTTCGTTTTGGAGAGATTAATTAATGAAAAAATTTAACTACATCAAACTTTACTTTGAAAAAAGAATGTTGAGAATTTTTTTACTTGGAATCATGAGTGGGTTCCCTTGGGTTTTAATTGGAAGTGCATTAACATTGTGGTTAAAAGAAAATGATTTATCAAGAAGTAGTATTGGATGGGCTGGACTTATTTTTGGTGTTTATGCAATAAATTTTTTGTGGGCGCCGCTAATCGACAGACTTCACATTCCTTTTCTTTCAAAAAAAATTGGGCATCGAAAATCATGGATTATAATGATGCAATTAATTATTTTTATAGCTTTAATTGTGTGGAGCTTCTTAGACCCTGGTAAAAATCTCTGGTTAGTAATTGCGGCTGGTTTAGGAATAGCTATTTCTTCCGCTACACAAGATATTACAATAGATGCTTTAAGAATTGAACAAATAGGAAAAAATGAGGGAAGATCAATGGCAGCTGGAGCTGCTATATCTGTGGTCGGTTGGTGGACAGGCTATAAGATTGGAGGAGTGATATCTTTAATTAGTGCAGAATTTTTTCAAAGGCAAGGAGTAGAAAATTACTGGCAATCGTCTTTCTTGTTATTAACGCTAATTATATTTTTGTGTAGTTTAGGATTGTTATTTGTGCCAGAAAAAAGTTCGAAAGAAAGAGTTATAAATCAAATCACTGCTGATCAAAAAATGATTAATCGTTTAGGCTCTGACAGCAATTTGAATAGAATGCTAGCCTGGCTATCAGGAACCATTGTTGAACCAATAAAGAGTTTTTTTAAAAAAAATTCAACCAAAGTGGCTTTAGGAATTCTAGGATTTATTTTTTTATTTAAGATCGGAGAAGCATTTCTTGGAAGAATGTCTATAGTTTTTTATAATGAACTTGGATTTTCTAAAACAGATATTGCTTTATACTCCAAAGGAATAGGTTGGCTCACAACTGTAACGTTTACCCTGTTAGGTGGTCTTTTCGCAATAAGAATGGGACTAATTAAAGCAATGTTTGTGTCTGGAATTATAATGGCACTTACTAATTTGATGTTTTCAATTTTAGCATGGGTAGGTAACTCAGAAGTACTTTTTGCATTTACAGTTTTAATTGATGATTTAGCTGCTGCTTTTGCTACTGTTGCTTTTGTGGGATTTATTTCAGCTTTAGTTGATAGGACATATACAGCTACTCAATATGCATTACTAGCATCTATTGGAACGGCCGGTAGAACATTGTTTGCTTCTTCTTCTGGATCTTTAGTAGATTGGCTTAATGGAGATTGGGGAATATTTTTTATAATAACGGCCTTGATGGTAATACCCTCTTTAATATGTTTGTTCTTAATTAGAAAAAAACTAAATTTAAATGATTAAATTATATAGAAATAACTATCCAGAAATTAATCTTTATAAAAAAAAATCAATTAAATCAGGATTAGTTACACAGATGATTTATGGTGAAAATTTTTTAATATTAAAACGATTTGATAGATGGTTTAAAATAAGAATAAAAGATGATGGCTACATGGGATTTATTAAAAAAAGAGATTTTTTTCCTTATACAAAACCAACACACAAAGTATCTGTACTTTCTGCTAATGTATACAACGCACCAAATAAAAAAAAAATAATTAATAAACTTACTTTTTTTTCAAAAATTAGAATTAAAGAAAGTTATAAAAAATTCAAACGATTTGATAACGGATGGATCGAAAATAAAGATATTAAACCATTAAACTATAAAAATAAAAATATTTTTTCAAATATTAAAATTTTT
>MDTB01098126.1_pt1 | contig 20076 bp, 20 predicted proteins | sample 811161 | NCBI WGS metagenome assembly MDTB01 (sample SAMN05326650, study PRJNA326480) | marine metagenome | isolation source: seawater | place: Mediterranean Sea | collected 2009 | reverse complement strand
ATATTTGTATTCCTATTAATACAATATTAAAAATTAATATACCAAAAGATAATTATTTTAGTAAAAAAAATAGCATAAAAATAAATAAATTTAAAAAATTAATTCCAAAAAATATTAATTTATCCAATGTATACAAAAGAGATAAAGTTATTACCTATAATGAAGATATTATAATTAATATTAAAAAAAAAATTAAAGATAAAACTTCAAGCATTAAAAACATTAAGGCTTTTATTCATAATGATAAATTACCTACATTAAGGTTTAAACGGTATAATGAAAGTAAAGAAGATATTAAAATAATTTTAACTGGTTTGAAAAATGATGAAAATAATATTGAAGAATATAAAAAATCTTTAATTTTTATTAAAATTAATGATGACTCATTTTTTTATACTTCTGATATAGAAAATAATAATAATAATTTAAAATATCTATCTTTTAAAAATTTTTTTTTAATTATACTTATATCTTTCATAGGAGGCTTTATCTTAAATTTTATGCCTTGTGTTCTTCCTGTTTTGGCACTGAAGATAAATGGTTTTTTGCAACAAATTGAAACAGGAAATAAAAATGTAATTCAAAAATCAAGCTTAGCTATAGTAGGAGGCATAATCTTTACTTTTATTTTTTTTGGTACTTTTTCTATTATTTTAAGAATATTAGGTAAGAGCGTAGGTTGGGGTATGCAGTTTCAAAGCACAGGGTTTTTAATTATATTAATATTGGTATTATTAATTTTCATATTTAACCTTTTAGGATTAATAAAAATAAAAATTCCTAAATTTTTAAATAATTTTGTATTATCAAGATCTATAAAAAGATATAACAATGTTTATATAAAAAATTTTTTTTTAGGAATATTTAGTACTATATTAGCTACGCCATGTACAGCACCATTTGTAGGAAGTGCAGTTTCTTTAGCATTAACTCAAAGTTATTATATGACATACCTAATCTTTTTTACTATGTCTGTAGGTAAGTCTGTTCCTTATATTTTATTTTATTTTAATCCTAAGGTAGCAAATTATATTCCTCGACCAGGTAAGTGGTTAAAGTATATTAAATATTTATTCGCTGTAATATTATTTTTAACTTTAATTTGGTTAGCAAGTATTTTGATAAGTATATATTCTACAAAAACTTACACACAAAAGTCTGAATGGGAAAATTTTAGTAGTGAAAAAATAAGTCTATATATAGAGGAAGGAAAAACAGTTTTTGTTGATATTACTGCTAAATGGTGTATGACTTGTGCAGTTAATAAAAAATTGGTATTAGATGATAAATTTATAAATAATTTGTTTAAAAAAAATAAAATTATTAAGGTTAGAGGTGATTGGACGCAACCTAATGATGACATTCTAACTTTTTTGAAAAGGTATAATAGATATGGTGTTCCATTTAATGTTTTATTTTCAGATAAGTATACGGAGGGATTAGTTTTTAAAGAAATACTAACTAAAAAGCAATTAATAGAAAGTATTAAATAAATTTACTTAGTTGCTGCTGAAGATGCCAAATAATCGGCTCTTTCGTTACCTGGATTACCATTATGTGCTTTAACCCAATGCCATTCTACATCATGAAAGTTAGTTAAACTATCAAGATTCAGCCACAAAGCTTTATTTTTAATAGGTTTTTTATTTTTATTTAACCAATTATTTTTTTTCCAATTAAATATCCATTCTGTTATCCCTAATTTTAAATAATTACTATCTGTAAATATTGTAATTAATTTCTTAGATTTATAATATTCTAAAGCTTTTATAGCAGCTGTCATTTCCATTATATTGTTAGTTGTATATGGTTCTGAGCCAGAAAGCTCAATTTTATCATTATTGTCTATAATAAATACACCCCAGCCTCCAAAACCAGGGTTACCTTTACATGCTCCATCTGTATATATAAAAATATTATCTATTTTATTATTTTTTGACATTTTACCACTTTACTACATCTTATATATATTATATTTTTAATATGTATAATATGACAATAAAAAACTTAATTACAAATTTTTTTAGTTTTTTTACTATTTTTTTTACAATTCTATTGTTATCTTCTTGTTCTCTCTATAGTTTCTTGGGAATGGATCAGAAAGAAAATAAAAGCTTTGTTAATGAAGATAAATATAAAAAAATTAAATGCCCTAAAACTGTGGTACCTAGAAAAAGTTCTATTTTTTTAAGTTCTGGTAATACTTACAAAAGTATAGTTAAATTAAGGAAATTAAAGTTAATATGTAAAATTAAGTCTGATGAAAATAGTTTAAATAAAATCTTATTTATAAATTATAAAGCTGAAATTAGTATTAAAAGTATAAGTTTAAAAAATAAAGATATTTTAAATCTTCCAAAAATTTACTTAGCTATTATAAATGAAAAAAATAATTCAGTTTCCGCAAAAATATTAGCTAATACTAATATTAAAGCAAATAATAATACTAAAAAAATTACATATCATATTACTGAAAATAAAATTAATTTTAAAATAAAAAATAATCTGGATGATATAAATATATATTTTGGTTTTCAAATAAAGCCAGATAGTTTATGAAGATTGAGGTTCTTAAATAATGAGAATAGCTGTAATAGGAGCAGGAATAACAGGTGTTACATCAGCATACTATCTTAGTAAAAAAGGATTAAAGGTAGATTTAATAGAAAGTCGAAGATATCCGGGTATGGCGACTAGTTATGCAAACGGCGGACAACTTTCTGCTAGTAACTCTGAAGCATGGAATAATTGGAAAAATATAATTACTGGGGTTAAAAGTGTAATTATTAAAAAAAACTCTTCTGTAATTATAAACCCATATCCTTCATTAGATAAACTGAGGTGGTTCTTTTCATTTATGAATAATATTTCTAAAAATGAAAAGATTACATATGATATATGTAAAATGGCTGTAGAAAGTGTAAAGTTATATTATCAAATTGCTAAAGATGAACAAATTAAATTTAATTTATATAATAAAGGAATTTTGCACTTTTATTATAATAAAATACAGACAGAACATGCTATAAATACAAATAAAATATATAAAAAAGCAGGCTTAAATAGAATTAGAATTACTCATGACGATCTTTATAAAATAGAACCAGCACTAAGAGGAAAAAAATTTAATAGTATATTTTTTACAAAGTCTGACAAATCAGGAGATATTCATAAGTTTTGTAATGGTTTGATTAATAAACTAATTTCAGATAATAAGGTTAATTTAATAAATAAAGAAATATTAGATCTTAAAGAAGAGAAAGACAAATATGACAAAATAATTATTTGTGCTGGTGTAAGGTCTAGTAAGCTAGCTAAAACAGTGGGAGATAAAATTCATATTTATCCAGTAAAGGGATACTCTATTACAGTAAATAATCCAGGTATTGCTTCTCCAAAAGTAAGCTTATTAGATGATGAAAAAAAAATAGTATGTTCTAGATTAGGGGAAAATAGGCTGAGAGTAGCTGGTATTGCCGAATTTAACGGATACAATTTAGATATTTTACAAAATAGAATAAGACCCTTAGTTAATTGGTGTATAAGCATGTTTCCTAAAATAAATAGTAATGACATTAAGCCTTGGGCTGGATTAAGACCTATGACTCCTAATATGCTTCCTATAGTAAAAAAAAGTAAAAAGGCTGATATTTGGTATAATACTGGACACGGACACTTAGGTTGGACCTTAAGTGCATATACTGCAAAGAGTTTAGTAAATAAAATTTTTAAATAAAATCTTGTTTAGACTTTAGAGAATTTTGTATTTCTTTCAATGATTCATTAATACTTTCTTGTTGTGAATTATTATCTATTTGTTTCTTTAAAAAATCTTCTGATATTTTTACAGACTCCTCAGCTATTTTAAATTTTAAATCATTAATAACTTTTTTCTCCATATAATCAATTTTATCTAAAGAAGCTTTTTCCAGCTTAGTAATTTCATTATCAATCTTATTTTTATTTATTTTTAAAAGCTCTTCAGATTTATATTTTGCATTTTCTAATATATTGTTAATTTGATTATCTAAATCTTGAATTTTTTTGTTTTCTTTGGCTAGTAAATTTTTAGCTTCATTATGTAGTTTATTAGCTTCTGAAATCTCATTTTTTATTTCTTCAATCTTTCCATTCAAAAAGGAAGATATAATTTTCCATAAATGTTTACCACATAATAATATAAATAATAAGAATGCTATTGCTACCCATACTTGTGGGTCATTAAATTTTATCACTAGTTTACTCTTTTTACATTATAATTTTCTAATAAACTTTTAATTTCATCTTTAGTTTTATCTTTAAACATAATTTTACTGATAATTTCTGTGGAAACTAATAAAGCAGATTTAATAATTCCCTTTTCCATTTCAGCTTTATAGTCTTCAAGTTTTTTTTCTGTTTCCAACAATTTATTCTCAATTTGCTTTTTAATTAAATTAATTTGAGAACTATAATCATCAGATTGTTTTTTTATAGATTTTTTTAAAATATCATTAGCCTTATTTTTTGCTTCATTTATTTTTGCTTCATAGATCTGAATCGTATTCTCAACTTGATTTTTTATACTTTCTGCGCGCTCCAAGTCATTGGATACTTTATTTTTTCTTAATCTTATATTTTCTCTTATCCTAGGTAGAAGTATAAATAATACAATAAAATACAATATTGAAAATGTAATTATTAGCCAGAATAATTGCGATGGAAAAGTACTAACATTAAACTGAGGCATTCCATCAGCTGCAACTAGCTTATTGAGCGCACACAAGTAAGCAAATAATAATAGTTTAAATAAAAAACTAAAATTCATTTATATTTAAAATGCGAAAAGGATTAAGAATGCAATTAGTAACGCAAATAATGCTATAGCTTCAGTTAACGCAAATCCTAAAAGAACATTTCCAAAAACTTTAGGTGCTGCTGATGGGTTTCTAATAGCCGCTGATACATAACTAGCGAAAATGTTACCAATACCAATACCAGCACCTGCTAGTGCTATAGTTGCTAAACCTGCTCCTATTAATTTTGCTGCTTCAACTTCCATTTTATTTCCTTTCTTTTTTATTAATGATGTAAATTTAGTGCATCGTTTAAATATAAACAACACAAAATAGTAAAAACGTAAGCCTGTAATACTGCTATCATAATTTCAAAGCCTGTCAATACTATAACTAGTAAAAGAGGAGCCCAGCCTCCAATTAATCCTAGTAAGACTATGAAAGATGCAAAAACTTTAAGCATAGTATGTCCTGCCATCATATTAGCAAATAACCTCAAACTTAAGCTTATTGGTCTAACAAAATAAGAAATTACCTCTATGGGTATTAAGATAGGTAATAAAGACATAGGAACCCCACTGGGTACAAAAAACTTAAGAAAACTAACACCATGTTTAAAAATACCTATTAAAGTTACAGCTATAAATATAAAACCTGCAAGGCCAAAAGTTACTATAATATGACTGGTGTAAGTAAAATTATAAGGAACCATACCTAGTACGTTTCCAAATAAAATAAATAGAAAGAGGGTAAATATAAAGGGAAAGTAGGCTTTTCCTCCATTTCCTACATTATCTTTGACCATATTAGCTATAAAATCGTAAGACATTTCTGTTAGCATTTGTAGCTTATTTGGTGTACCACCATTCTTTCTGGATCCAAAATAAAAAATTATACTGGCCACAAATATAGATATAAGCATTGAAAGAGCTGAATTAGTAAAAGAAATATCTGTATTATACAGTTTTATATCATAAATACTAGCTATCTCAAATTGATGCAAAGGTCCTTTATCTGCTGCCACTATAATAATCCCATAATTGATTAAAAAAACTTATATTTTTTTAAAGTTTTATACATATTATAAAACCCCACTATTGTACCTAGTAAAAAAAATATTATAAACATTATTGGTTTTGTTTGTAAATAGTTATCAAGCATCAATCCAAAAAAAACTCCAATACCTATACCTGTAATTAATTCTATTGATATATTTATAGCTATACTATAATTCATAGAAGCACTTTTATGTCTTATATTATCAGATTTAATAGTGTCAGATTTTTTTTTTAAATTTTCAATTTTTTTAGATAGTTTATTTAATTCTTCCATTTTTTATTCTGCTGCATACACTGATTCGGCTTGGTCTAAATTTACCGATACAATTTTAGAACTGCCAGGTTCTAACATGGTTACACCGTATAACTTATTCATATATCCCATAGTTATTTTATTATGTGTTATTATCAAAAATCTTTTTTTTGATAATTTAGTCGCTTCTTTCAAAAGCTCACAAAACTTTTCTACATTGCCTTCATCTAAAGGTGCATCTACTTCATCTAATATACATATTGGTGAACTTTTATTTATAAATGTAGAGAATATGAGAGCTAAAGAAGCTAATGCTTTCTCTCCTCCAGATAACAAGGAAAGCTTTTGAAGTTTTTTCCCTGGAGGTGATACCATTAATTCTAATCCTGCTTCCAGTGGATCCGATGAGTCAACTAAGTCCAAATAAGCATGACCACCATTGAAAAGTTTTTTAAATAAAGTAGAAAATGTATTATTAATTTCTTTAAAAGCTTCAACTATTCTTGTTCTGGATTCTTTATTAAGCTCTTCTATAGCTTTTTCTAATTTTTTTGCAGCTTTTATCAGATCTTTTTCTTCAGTAGATATTTCTTCAACTTCTTTGGATAAATCTAAAGCATCTTTTTCTGCCGATAAGTTTACATTACTATATTGCTCGTTTCTTGTTTTTAATAACCTCAGACTATTTTCGCTATCTTTAATATTGATGTTAAATTTTTCATCCTTATCTAAAGAAGCACTTATTTCAGGAATACTTATATCTAAATCATTTTTTATTTTTTCTTCTTCTGCTTTTAAAAAATTATTTAGTTCTTTTACTTGTGTATCTTTTCTAATACATGTTTCTTTTAATTGATCTAAATTATTTTTTTTTAATAATATGTTATCTTTAACTTCATTCTGATAATTATCTAAATTTAATAAGGTATTACTAAGGACCTCTATTTTAGAATTATTATTTTCAATTTCTTTTTTTATATTATTTATAGATAATTCATGAGATACAGGATTTTCTTTTTTTCCTTCAATATTTTTTTTAGCTACCAGTAAATCTAATTTTAGTCTCTTAATTATTTCATTAGTAGAAATTAGCTTTTTTTTAGTTTCCTTAACTTCTTCTAAATTTTTAGTATGTTTTAAATGGATAGTATCTTTTTGTTGTTTATATAATGCATAATTTATTTGATGAGCATCTAATTCTTTTTTTATATCGTCTAATTCAATTTGTTCTTTAGATATTTCTCTTCTTATTTGTAATACAATACTACTTTTAGTGGATAGTTTTTTTTTATAGTTGCTAATTTTTGTATTTGAATCAGAATATATTTTTTTATTCTCTTCTATCGATTTTTCTAATGTTAATAACTCTTCTTTTACAGTTTTTAATAAGTTGTTCTCAATAAAACTTTCTTTTTCTGAATTATTAAGATTATTTTTCTTCTCTTGAATTTTAATATTTAGAGATATTGATTGTTCTTCTGATTTTTTAAGGTCTAATTGTTCTTTTTCTAGATTTTTTTCTTTAACTAAATGTTCTTTTTTAATTTTTTCAAGTTTATTAATTTCTATTTTTATTTTCTTTTCTAATTCTAATATCTTTGTAGTGCTTTCTATTCTCTTAAAAGTTAATGTTTTTTTTCCATCTATTATAGTTAGGCCATCCCATCTCCATAATGCACCTTCTTTAGTTACAAGTATTTGACCATTTTTTAAATATTTATGATTTTTTTTACCTTCTGCTATATTTTTTACAATCCCTACTTGAGAAAGAAATTTATTTAATTTTTTATTACCAGACACATGTATTCTTAGAGAAGCTATCCCATTTGGCAAACTCACATTTTCTTCAGAAGTGGTTAGTTCTTCCCATTTTACAAACGATTGTTTGTCTTCATTAGCTTCTATACCATCTCCTATAGCTAAGCAGAATGCTAACATATAACCATTATTAACTGATACACCTTGCAATATACTTTTTTCTGTTGTTCTAAAGCCTAGAGAAATATGTGTAGATATGTTTTTTTCTAAATCATATATAACATTTTTTTGATCTTCTATAATTTTAGTATCTTCTTTTATTTTCACTCTAATACTATCAATTTTTAATTTTGTTTTATTTATTTTTTCATTTATTTTTGAGATATTATTACTAAGACTAATTATTTCTTGTTTAGCATATGCAATATTTTTATTTATTTGATTTAATTTAACATTATTATTTAGTGTATTCTTTTTATCGGTAAATAATTTTTCTGTAGAAGATATTTGTTTTTTGCTTTCTTGTTGTTTCGTTTCCAAAAGTGTAATTTTAAATTCTATTTGGTTTATTAATTGTTTTTCATCATTAAATTTAAGGTTTAAATCTTCTATTTTTTTTACTGAAGCATAATTTCTTGATTTAATAAATTCTAGCTTCTCTTTAGTAATGTTAGGCCCTTCAATTTGAATTTCTTCTTTTTCAATAGTTTTTATCTCTTTTTCAATTTCTATAAGCCTAGAATTGGCATTTTCCATAATTTCAACCTGAAAATTTAAGTTCTTTTCAATTTGATCTTTTAGATTTTCTAAAGATATTAATTGATTTTGTTTATTAGTATTTTCAAAGTTAATTTTTTCAATATCTAAATTTAATATTAAATTTTTTTTTTCTAACTCTTTTTTTTGCTTTTCAGTGGTTACTATTTTAATGCTTTCTTTAGTTAAATTTTTTTCAATTTCTTGTAGCTTCAATATTTTTTTTTCTAAATTAACTTTATCTTTTTTTAATTGACTAGATATATTATCCATTTGATTTTTACTTTTTTTCCATCTAGCAATTGCTATTAATTTAGTAAGTTCATCAATATTTTTTATAGCAGCTCTATAGAGTTTTGCTTTTTTTGCTTGTCTTTCCAATTCTGATAAATTATTTCTTTTATCATTTAAAATATCTGTTAATCTTTCTATATTTTTTCTGGTCGCTTCAAGTTTATTTGAAGTTTCATTTTTTCTAGCGCTAATTCCAGAAATTCCGGCAGCTTCATCTAATATTTTTCTTCTTTCGGAGGGTTTTTGTAATACTAAGTTTCCTACAGTTCCTTGATCTATAATATTTGATGATTTTGATCCAGAAGAAAAATCAGCAAATAAGAACTGAATATCCTTTGCTCTAACTTCTTTCCCATTAATTCTATATGTGGACCCTGAGTCTCTTAATATCTGTCTTTCAACTTCAATGACACCATCCTTTAGGTAATCTTTATTGATATCTTTAAAATATTTATTATCTACTTCAATCTTTAATGAAACTAATGCAATATTTTTTGAGGCCTTTGAGGAACTTCCTCCAAATATCAAATCGTTCATTCCAGAACCTCGTAAGCTTTTAGAAGAATTTTCACCCATAGCCCACTTAATAGCTTCTACAATGTTAGATTTACCAGAGCCATTTGGCCCAATAACACCATTTAATCCATCATTTATACTTATAGAAGTGTCTTCAGAAAATGATTTAAATCCTGATAAACGTAGTTTGCTAATATACACATTATTACCTAATTTATTAATATTATACTATATATAGTAGCCTAAAGGAAAGAAATTAATACATATGCTTCTTTATTTTTCCTAAATCTACTAAACCTTCTAATTTATTTCCATTTAAAATAAACGTAGGCGTAGAGTTAACGCCAGCTTTTTGTCCTTCAAGCCTAGAAGCAATAATATTATCCCATTTCTTTTTGTTTTCTTCATTATCTACTGTACAAGAATTAATCTTTTCTAATGAAATACCATGAATTTTTAAAGTGTCTGCGAAAGTACTATATAGTTTTTTTTCGTTTTCAGATGCCATAACCCATTTTTTTTGATTTCTAAACAAGGAATTTAGCACTTCATAATATTGTTCACCTTTAAAACAATGAGCTACCATAGAAGCAAGCATAGCTGGCATATCTAAAGGAAAATCCTTATATATATATTTTAATTCACCAGTATCTATAAGTTCTTTTTTAATATCAGGTAACCTTTGATTATGAAAGTTTGCACAGTGAATGCATGACATAGATGCATATTCTATTAATGTGTTAGGAGCATTAACTGAGCCAAGGAAATTGATATTTTCTTTTTGATTTGAATTTTGGCTAAATACATTCAAGGAAAAAAATAATAACAAAAGTAAATTAAAAAAATTTTTTTTCATATAGCCTCTTAAGTTTTCGTATAATAATTAATTATTTAACCTCATATAATAATTTAATTTTATATACAGTTCTAGTTTCAAGTAAAGCATTAATTTTTTCTAAAATTTTTGGTGATTCGTATTGAAAATCAATAAGGCATGATCTATTAACTTTTACAGTTAGTATACCTTCATTGTTAATTTTTATAGGATAAGAGGATTTGTTTAACTTACCATTTACTATGGTATCCCAGTGTTCTAGTAAAAATATAACTGACTGATCTTGCTTTTTATATATTTTTTTTGTTAGTTTATGTATTAGAAAATCTATTTTTTTAAAATTATTCATAATTTATTTATAATTAAAAGTAATATAAATGATACAAAATTCTAATATAAGAAATAAAATATTAACATTTTACAAGGAAAATAAAAGACAACTACCTTGGAGAACAATAGAGGATAATAATCAAAATCCATACTATACGCTAGTATCAGAATATATGTTACAACAGACTCAAGTAAAAACTGCACTTAAATATTTTCAAGCTTTTATTAAAAAATGGCCTAAAATAGAGAACTTAGCCAATGCTAATGAGGAAGAAGTTTTAACAATATGGTCAGGTTTAGGTTATTATAATAGAGCAAAAAATCTATTAAAAACCGCGAAAATAATTAAAAAAGAATATAAAGGTATTATTCCTTTTCAAAAGGAGAGTTTATTAAAATTACCAGGGATAGGAATTTATACTGCAGCAGCAATCAGAAGTTTTTCTTTCGGAAAACATGAAGTAGTTTTAGATACCAACATTAAAAGGTTTATATTTCGCATATATGGAATACATGAAAGATATTATAAGGAAAAAAATATATTAGAAACTTATGGAAATAAGCTGTTCCCTAAAAATAATACAGGTAAATTTGCTCAAGCGATTATGGATTTTTCTTCAGAAATATGTAAAAAAAAAAAATCCAAAGTGTAATAATTGTATTTTAAATGATAATTGTAAATATTATAAAATAGGCAATTTAAAAGATATTAAAGAAAAAAAAATTAAAAAAAATAAAAGATTTTCTTTTTTTTATTTTCATGTTTTTAAACAAAAATATTTTTTTCTAAAAAAAAGATCCTCTGGAAAAATTTTAGGTGATTTATATGAGGTTCCATGCTCTGAATGGCAAGAGAATGATTGGCCAAACGTAGAAAAAAAATATGAAAATAAAACTCTTGTTCCTCAAATTTTTGAATATAAATTTTCTCATTTTTCTTTATACGGTAAGATTATATTAATTAATGTTAGAAAGAAAAAAAAGTTAGAAAATAATGGAATATGGATTACTACAAAAAATTTAAATACTATACCAATATCCAGTCTCACTAAAAAAATTATAAACTATTCTCTAAAATAATTACTTCTATGAATATTTATAGAAATTAATTTATTTTGATGAGCTGTATGCCAAAAATTCCAGCCATTACAAGAGCTCTTTTTTTGAACTAAAGCTCCGATTTGATGAATAGATCCTATATTCTCTTTAAGTTTAATTTTTCCATTCGATAAAACAGTAGCACATATTGTTTTATTATTATTAAAGAGTTTTGTACCTGCTTTTATTAAGCCTTTTTCTAATAATTTAGAAAAGTTTACTTTATTTGATATTATGCTGTCTTCGATTTTTATAGTTGGTATATTTACAGTTTTTATTTTTTGTATTCTTTTTTTTGCTTCTTTTATATAAACAGAGTTTTTTTCAATACCAATAAATTTTCTTCCTAATTTTTTACATACGGCTCCTGTGGTACCAGTGCCAAAAAAAGGATCTAATATAATATCTCCAGATTTAGTACTGGACATAATAATATTGTGTAATAACTTTTCAGGCTTTTGTGTATTGTGTATTTTTTTATTCTCTCCATCTTTAAGTCTTTCTTTGCCACTACAGATATTTATAAGCCAATCAGACCTCATTTGCTTATTGTTATTCAAGGACTTCATCGTTTGATAATTAAAAGTATATTTTGATTTTTTATTTTTAGATGCCCATATTAGCGTTTCATGAGCATTAGTAAATCTAGTTCCTTTAAAATTAGGCATGGGATTGGTTTTTCTCCATATTATATCATTTAATATCCAGAAGTTTAAATTTTGTAGTATATAGCCTATTCTAAATATATTATGATAACTACCAATTACCCAAATAGTAGCATCTGGTTTTAGTATTCTTTTTACATTTTTTAACCATTGAAGAGTAAAAGAGTCGTACTCTTCAAAGTTATTAAATTTATCCCAACTATCATTAACTCCAAAAACTTTTGAAGTATCAGGCCGGTATAATGTTTTTGATAATTGTAGGTTATAAGGAGGATCACAAAAAACCATATCTATAGAGTCAGACTCTATTTTCTTTAATTCTTCAATGCAGTCTCCTAAAATATATTTTGAACTCTTTATAGACATTTTTTATATTATTATAATTATTTTATTCTGTAAGTATATCTATGAATTTTTGTTTTACCATATTTTTTTATTGCAAGTAAATGATCTTTAGTACCGTAGCCTTTATTTTTTTCCCATAGGTAACAATTATATATCTTACTATATGTAGTCATTATGTTGTCTCTAATTACCTTAGCTATAATTGAAGCAGCAGCAATAGATACGTAATTGCTATCTCCTTTAATAATATTTTCTATTTCTTTATCATTTTGAACATTTATATTTCCATCAATTAATAATTTATTATATAAAAATTTATTTGTTATTAATGATCTTTCAGCAGCTATGTTTGTAGCTTTATTAATTCCAATACTATCTATTATATTTGCAGAAATAATTCCAAAGCCAACATATGCTACATTTTGTATTTCATTGAAAAGAAGCAATCTTTTTTTTTTACTAATTTTTTTGGAATCTATAATACCGAAAGGTATATTTTTATAATTTTTAAAAACTACTGATGAAACTACAATTGGTCCTGCTAGGGCCCCTCTTCCTACTTCATCTATTCCACAAGCTCTAATAGTAAAGTTCCTTAAATTATATTTTGCTTTCTCTGTACCAACTTAAAAATAAAAACATAAGCAAACCTAGTAATAATATATACCAATCAAATAAACTTTGTTTCTTGTATGCACTTTCTTTAATAACTTTATTTTCTTTTATACCGGCCCAATTTAATCCTTTTATATTATTATCACTATAAACTTTTGCGAGCTTTGGTACACCATCTTGATACCAGAATACGCTATAGTTTTTTGAATTACTTTTATTCTTAAAATAATCAAAAATAATATTATCAGTAGTTTTTAGGTCTTCAATTTCTTTATAGTTTCTTTTCCCCAAATGAATGTATTTAACTTGATTGTAAAACTTTATTTTATATTTTCCTGTACCGCCAGAAGAAAAAGAGCCCTCTAATAATCCTTTTTTATTATCTTTAAGTTTTATGGTAAGTTTTTTACCTCTGGGGTAAGTAATTTCGGCTGTATTATCTCCTGGTATTAATGTGTTTAATTTGATTTTTACTAAATTTCCATTATTTTCAATATCTAAAAAGTTTTCTTCCATCTCTGGTGTTTTAAGAAGCCAATGAATTATATTTCTTATTAAACTAACTAAGGGACCTTTTTGATCTTGAGATTTTTTCCAAATCCAGGTTTTATCAGAAAGAATTTGAGCTACTCTACCTTCTCCTACATTATCAACTACAACCAGAGGAGAATTTTTATAATGCATTAAGGTTTTCCCTGATATTAATTTACTTTTTATAAATCTGTTCCAATTGCCCCATGAATTATCAATATAGTTATTTTTTAAATTATTTGTAATAGGGTGTCTTTCTCCAAACTTTGTAAGTTGCGGTTTAATTCCCTTGTTGCTAACAATACTTAATGGTTCTGTTGGTAAAATTTTTTTTATAGGAGAATTTACTAAACTATCTTGAGTTAAATATTTTGTTCCTGCAATATCTAAAAGCGCACCTCCATTTAATACAAAGTTAGAAATATTATTTAAATATTTTGGAGGAAGAATTCCTTGTAAACTATACTGGTCAAAAATAATTAAACTAAATTTTGAAATATCAGCTGCAAATAGCTCTTGAGTGGGGAAAGGTATTAAGGATAATTCTTTAACTGGCGTTAAATCTCTTTTAGATGGGGGTCTAAGAATTGTAAAGTGTATTAATTCTACAGAGGGATCTGAATTTAATATGTTTCTGAGATTTCTGAGCCCCATATTTGGTTCACCTGAAATTAGCATGACCCTTAATCTGTCGTGTACGCCGTTTATTTCAAAAGTTTGCGAATTATTAATATTTGTAATTTCAGAGGATGATACCTCAGTTTTAATTTCTAAAATATTTTTTCCAACATGATTTAAAGGTAAAGTTATATCATTAGATATATTGGGAACCAGATATTGGGAAGAAATTAGTTTACTGTCAATAAAAAAGTCAGTCTTAATTTTTTTATTATTGAAATTATCTATGACTTGTAAGTCAAACTTTAATTTATTACCAATTAGCACATAATTGGGCATATTACTTACCTTTAAAAACCTATCTTTTTCGTTCTTAGAACCAACTAATAAAAAATGTATTGGGATATAATCAAAATAACTTTTATAGTTATTAAAGTCATGAATTTGTCCATCGGTAATTATAAAAACACTCGAAAGTCTATCACTAGAAAAGTTATTAATTTTTTTATCTATTTCTTTAAATAAAAAATGTTTCATTATTATTTTTTTCTGAATTATTGTTAATCTCTATTTTTATTATTTCTAAATCTTGAATTTTTTTTAATTGATCATATAAAGTTTTTTGTGCAGCCTTAACATCTTTATCTTTGTTTGTTTCTAATATGCTATTAGTTAAATCAGACACTACTATTGCCAAATCTTTATGATATTCTTTGTTGGAATTATTTCTTACTGGATTTAGTATTATAATTATCAAAATTATGAAAGAAATCAATCTAATAAAAAGATTTTTAATTTTAAATAATAAACTAAAAAAAATAACTGCTATAAAAATAGCAGTGAAGGTTATTATGTAAGTAAATGATAATAAATTTTCAGTTTCCATAAGAGATCCCTATTTTACCTATACTTATTTAGTCTTTTTAAAATTGATTTTGAATGCACTTGGTCTGATTTATAATTTCCAGTAAGAGCATACATGGTAATATTTATACCAAATCTGTAAGATAGTTCTCTTTGTCTTTCACCACCAGGTACTACCGGATAGATAGGCTGCTTATTATCATTTAAGGCCCATGCGCTTGCCCAATCATTAAAACCTAATATTATTGAATTAACTCCATCTTTTAAGTTAAGGTTTGTATTATCTGTAAGTATTATTTTGTTATCCCATTTACCAGGAAACTTTTTTAGCAAATAAAAGCTTTTAGTAAGAGTGTGTTTGTTTGACATAGGAGACAAATTATAAGCTTCCAGATTGGTTAAAATATTTTTTATTTTTTTATAGTCTTTACTATTCAAATTAAAATCATCTCTAGGAAAACCTATAATATCAAATAATAAGATTCCTCCATTATTTAAATAGTTCTTTATCTTTTTTTTAACCAATGTATCAGGTATCTCCGAATTAATAGTCAAAGGCCAATATAAAAATGGAAAAAAATATATAGGGTCTTTATTTATATCTATTTCTATAACACCTGCTGGAGTGACAGAAGTTCGTGAACTTAATAAATTTTTTATAGTATTTAATCCATTTTTTGATTTCAGATTAATCTCTTTTTTCTGCGATTTTATGTAGGCTAAATAAGTGTTATCAGCTAATGGATTAGCAATAGTATTGTTAACAAAAATTAAAAATAAAAATATTAATATGCTAAAATTTTTTTTACTAATTAAATTTATTTTAGGAATTTTAAAACTATTTTTTATAAAAACAGTTATTAAAATATCTGCAATAAACATAATTAATATTATTTTTAAAATGTAAGAGGATAAGTCGATTATTGTGTTTTCAAATGAGCTATATATTTTTATATTATTATTATTGTAGTAAAAATAACTAGAATTAATTTTACCTGATAAGTTTAATGCTATGGACTCTTGATTGTTTTCATAAACTCCTGGAGGTATTCTTTTTGATGGTTTAATTTTATCAATAACAAATCTATTATCAATATTTATAATTTTATTAGATTTTTTTAGATTGCCATAAGTATCTATTGCTAGTTTTAAGGAGAGTACTTCATTAGAAGAAAATAACTTTTGATCTGATAATAATACAATTCTATTTAACATATTAACAAAAAGCGAACTTATAGGTAAATTTGACCAATCATTATTAGATGTAACATGGAATAGTATTATTTTTCCCAGACCAATACTCTTTGATGTAACTAAAGGAGTATTGTCAGTTAGAGAAGCTTCAGCTTTTAAACCTTCAATATTGTTATTAATCATTAGTTGTTTCTTTAATTTTATGTCATTTGGAATTTCTAAACCTTTAAAAATACTTTTTCTATCAAAGTTAGCTATTAGTAAAGCATTATTAGTTCCTAAATTCTTTGCTATATATCTAATGCTTAATGTAGGATTATTAAAAGTAAAAAGATTATCTTTATCAACTGATAAATTCTCTCCTGAAAATTGAATTATATTTCCTCCACTATTTATCCAGTCTAAAACTTTTTTATGATCTTCTTTCTTTATATATTCTTTATCTGGTAATATGATTATAGCACTACCAAATGCCAATAATTCATCTAAATTACCTATTTTCAATATATTATTATCGTTTAGTGCTTTTTTTATATAATAGATAGATGATAGTAGGGGGCTATTATCATTTTGAGAGTACTGAGATAAAATACCTATTTTTTTTTTCTTAGAATTATCATCAAAATAATATTTTGCTGCTGCATGGTTTTCTCCTACTATTTCAATTTTTTTTAGCAGGTTGATGATTTCAATAGGAAAACTTTCTTTAAGTAAAAAGTTTTTTTTATTATTATCAAAAAAAAGAGTTTTATTAAAAATTACTTGATTTGTGATATCTAATAATTTCAGGTTAAACTTTTTTTTAGTATTTAAGTAGCCGTATCTGCTTATATCAATTTCAATATTATTTTTGTTTATATTCACATTGTTTATATAAATTATTTCACTTACTGGATCAATTATAAAGCTTTCCTTGCTTTTTTTTTGCAGCATTTTTATATTATCAAAATGCACATCAAGTCTTGAAGTGTCTAACCTAGAAAAAATATAAAACACTTTACTTGCAGAAAAATCAAAATTATTATCTATTACTTTTTTTAGGATAGTTTTATCTGACTGCCATGCAGTAGGCGATATTCTTTTTAAAAATTCATTAATAGAAAAAGCTGAGTCAAACTTTTGAAAATTTTTTATATTTTGCTGATTAGAATGATAAAAAAAAATATTTTTGTTATTTTTCTCAGCTGCTAAACTAATATCATTTACAATACTAGAAAATTTATCCCATTCTTTTGCCATTGACCATCCAATGTCAGTAATAATTACATAGTTTTTGATAGAATTATCATTTATTTTTTGATTGCTGTTAAAATAAGGTTTACTAAAGAATAATATTATTAAAAAAACTAAAATTATTCTAAAGATTAGAAGCCATAAAGGAAACTTATTCTTAGACACTTTTGGCTTTTCTATTTTCTTTATTAGGAATAAACTAGAAAAAAAAACTTTTTTTGGTGCAGGGGGAAAAAGCTTAATTAGATAGAAAAGTAAGGGTAAAAATAATAATGCTGAGAATGCAAAAAAATTAGTAAATTCCATAATAAACAATCAATTAATTTTTATTTTCTTAATTATAATATCTTTAATCAGTTTTAGTAAAAAAATATTAAGGTTAGTATCTGTAGAATAGAGCATATATTGCCAATTATATTTCTTTGTTATTTCTTTAATTTCTTCAATATGAATTTGTAATTTATTATTATAATTATCTTTAATATCTTTAGTATTACTTAATAAAGCACTCTGTTGATTTTCCATATCAGTTAAACGAACATTTTCTCCTATATTAAAATTTATCTCTAGTGGATCTAAAATTTGTATCAATTGCCCAGTAATATTTTTTTTTCTTAGATTTAAAATATATTTTTCAAGATTTTTATTCTCATAGAAAAAATCACTAAAAATAAATAAAAATGAGTCTTTTTTAAGCAGTTGTTCGTCAGGGAAACTGTTATCAGTATCTTGTAATAAAAAATTTTTGCTATAATTTTTTAAATTATGCATGCATTTTATAGGAATTTTTTTATCGTTAAATAAATAAACATTTTCTTTGTTTTTGATAAATATTCTAGCTAATGTCAAAGATATTAAAGCTGCAAAATAATATTTGTTATGAGGTCCACGGCTCTTGAACACCATAGATTTAGATCTATCATAGTAAAAATATAGTACTTTAGAGGTTTCATTTTCTTTTTCTCTAGTTAGCAACTTATTTATTGAAGCTGATTTTCTCCAGTCTATTTCGGCAACATTATCGCCAAACTTATAATCTTTAAACTGCCAAAAATTATCTCCTTTTCCTGCAAACCTAGTAGAGTGTAGACCATTTAGTACGTGTCTAGTAAGAATAGATGAATCAGCTATTAAAGTAGGCATTAAATTAGAGGTTTCTTCAGATTTTTTTAATAATTCTGATATTTTGAACATATTAACTTTGAATGTTTTCTATAATTTCATCTAAAATATTTTCTATCATTAGACCATCAGCTTTTGCTGAAACATTTAAATTCATTCTATGAGTGAGGACGGGTTTAATTAATTTTTGTACATCAAAAATTGATGGAGAATATCTATTTTCAACGAGAGCTTTTGCTCGACATGTACTAAGTAATGCTAAACTAGCCCTAGGACTAGGCCCCCATAATACATTTTTTTTTACTGATTCTACTTTAGTTGTTTCAGGCCTACTATTTTTAATAATATTTAGGATATAGTTAACTATACTTTCTCCAACTGGTATATTTTTAATGTAATCTTGGATTTCTAATATTTCTTCTGATGATAAAATATTATTTGGTTTTGTGTCTAAGGTATCATTTGATATACTTAAAATTTTTCGCTCAGCATCCTCATTAGGATAGGTAATATTAATATTCATTAAAAATCTGTCTAACTGTGCTTCTGGTAATGGATAAGTTCCTTCTTGATCAATTGGGTTTTGGGTAGCTAGAACGTGAAATGGCTTAGGTAAATCATAGTTTTTACCGGCTATTGTAACTTTCTTTTCTTGCATAGCTTGCAATAGCGCTGATTGAGTTCTTGGACTAGCTCTGTTAATCTCATCAGCTAAAAGAAACTGACAAAAAATAGGTCCTTTTAAAAATTTAAAATTTTGACTAGCATTAGCATTACCGTCTAAAATTTCTGATCCTAAAATATCTGCAGGCATTAAGTCAGGGGTAAATTGAACTCTTTTAGAGTTCAATCCTAATATAGTAGAAAGAAGATTTACTATTCTAGTTTTAGCTAGTCCTGGAAGACCAACTAGTAATGCATGACTGCCCGATAACAGACTTATTAAAATTTGATTTATTACTTCATCCTGCCCAAAAACTAAGTTATTAATTTCACTTCTAACAGAATCAATTTTTTTATGCATATTATTAAACTTAGCTTTTGCTTCTTTTAAATTACTCTCAGACACATCATCCATTTATTTTCCTTACTTTAATGTATTTTTAGGTAAAATAGATATATATATATATATATATATTAACTTATAATAGTTTAATCAAAATTTAATAACAATGAATAATATAAATATTTTTAACAAAGTAACTATTGATGTTTT
>MDTB01028472.1_pt1 | contig 20077 bp, 25 predicted proteins | sample 811161 | NCBI WGS metagenome assembly MDTB01 (sample SAMN05326650, study PRJNA326480) | marine metagenome | isolation source: seawater | place: Mediterranean Sea | collected 2009 | reverse complement strand
TATTCCAATTTGTTGTATTGTCATTTTGTATTTGTGTTATGATTTGTGTTACAATTGAATTGTTATCACAAGAAAAAGTTATATCATTAATATGTCCCACTGAGACATATGACCAATTATCACTTATTGAAATATTATCCCAAAAATTTTCCCATATAGTTTTTTGATTTTGAGTAGGTTTAGTATTATATGTAAAATTATCACTCCATGTAGCATTGTCTGTATATGTCACATTGTCAATGATTGTTTCATTATCTACTGTACAATTTTCTGTACACTCAGTCGTTTCATTATCAATCGTTTCAGTCTCTTGCACAGGATAATTAGGATTGATAGAAGTAGAAATAGAAATAGTGATGGAATCTGGGCTATGAGTTGTGATTGTAAAAGGGTTAGAAGATCCATATTCATAATATATATTTGGGTAAGTTGTAGTATAATTTTTATAATCTACCGTCATTTGGACATCAAGTGGTACTGTTACTCTCGCAGACATATTAGAATCTAAATTTGTATCTGCTATATTAGGTTCAACTTTAATATTATGCCTAACTGCTATTTCTCTACTACTATATCTTGTTGAATGAGAATAGTCAAGATTTATTTTTTGTTCCTTTTCAATATCATTACAATTAGTTAAACTTAAAAGTCCTATCAACAACCCTAATTTTACTATCTTCTTGATCATGTATGTATACCTCTTTTATCGGTCCATCTATATGTTTGTCCCAATAATCTAAAAATTGATTTATCCTTGGATAATCTGGTTGTTGATCTTCTGTTTGCCATATAAATTCATTTACCAAATACAAATGATCTGGTATATAATAGACAACTTGCACAGATGCCTTAGTCCATTTTTTTATAATATATGCCATTAAATATTATCTTAGTGGTGGAGCATAAAGTAAACCCCCTTGAGTATACAATTTATTGTAACCTCTTTTTAAATTTAGAGGTGTATCTGTTCCAAGATACTTTTCATAAATTTCTTCATAATTGCCTATTTGTTTTATAATCTGATATGCCCAATCCCCATTTAATCCTAACTTTGCACCAAGATGCGGAAACTTATCACCGTCTCTTTCACCCATAAATCTTTGTATTTTAGGATCTTTATTTTCTTTAAACATATCAATATTTTGAGATGTAATGCCCAATTCCTCCGCAATAAAAAATACATAGATAGACCATCTTGTAATATCTGACCACAATTGATCACCATATCTTATTGCAGGACCAAGTGGTTCTTTTGAAATTACTTCTGGTAAAATCATATGTTTTTCTGGTTCTGGATATTTTGTTCTATCACCTGCCAATGCAGATCTATCAATACCATACATATCACAATCACCTTGTAAATATAATTCAACAATATCTTCATCAGGATAAACACCAACTGGTGTATATTCCATTTCCCATAATTCAAAAAAATCTTTTATATTCTGTTCAGCAGTTGTGTCAATACTGTAACAAACTGTTGCTCTAGCAAGGTCTTTGGCACTTTTTGCACCAAGTGTTTTTCTAACCATAAAACCTTGACCATCATAAAATGTTGTTGGTAAAAATTCTATACCATGAATAACATCTCTTGTATATGTCCATGTAGTTGTTGCAGACAACACATCAATAGAACCATCTTCTAATCTTTCAAACCTAGTTCTACCAGTGATAGGAATAAATCTAATTTTTTCTTTATCCCCAAAAATTGCAACAGCAAATGATTTACAAATGTCTGCATCAAATCCTTCCCAAATATGATACATTGGACCTTCAGATGGATTTACTGTTTTTCCTGACCTTTCACTAAACCCCCATTGATTATCATATACACCACATTTTATATAACCTCTTTCTTTTATTCTTTGTACTGTAGTTCCATATTGTGGATTGTATTCATCACCACCCTGATAATCTTCTTCACTACCTTGTACCATTGAAATGTGTTCACTCTCAACTGACTTTAATCTTATAATTTCTTGTTGTAAATTATCATATTCTTTTTTAGGGACTACTTCAACTCTTGGCAATATTCCAGAAAACATTGCCTCTCTTTGTTTTGCTAGATCATCAATCTTTGCTTGTAATGATAATCTATCTCCTATATCAGTAGCAGGATCATCCCTCCTTTCTACTAACATATTAATTTCATCTTGAATTGAGCGTATTGAACCCTCTATGGAATCATCAACAACTTTAATGTTTCCTTTGGGATCTGCAAATACTTTTTGCCCTATTGTTTCTGTTGGGATTAATAATAAAGCAAAAAATAAAATAATAAATAGAGATTTCATTTTAATGTTCTGTAGATTTCCATTAATTCAGCATCAGGCATGTCTTGTGCCATAGTATAATATCTTTGATGCCCAACTTTCATAAAACCTTTGAGATCTGCAAAACTTGGATAAGTTGCATGAAGACCAGATATTAAGTGATCTGGATCTAAATGACATTCTGCACAAGCATTTCCTTTTGCAAAAACTCTTGTACCTAATTTATATCTTTCACTTTGAACCAATACTGTATTTAAATCTTTTTCTACCCATCTTATTTTTTCATCTAATCCTGGTATGACCATAAAAATGAGATACGCAACAAGTCCCAGAATAACTAAAATAAAAGTTTTTTGTCCTTTTATAGATGCAAGAGTTTCTTCCTCAATTGCTTTAACGGGTTCAAACTCTACTTTTTCTTCCCCATTTGTAGTTACTGTTGCTTTTATTGATCCCTCAGATTGCTTCTTTGCTTGTGCCATTATTTACCTTTCGACGCACTCTTTAATTTAGATTGTAATTGCTCAGCAAACATTTTAAGAATTATAGGAATGCTTACATTTGACGTTAACCCAAATAAGAATCCAACAGGATATTTGTACGAAGCATAGGCTTGTACTTGTGGTACATTATCAAATACTAATATAATAAGAATATATCCTGTAACAGACATACCCATATTAATAAACAAATCAAGACCAATAAGCCACCAATTTCCTTGATACTTATCTTTATTATCATGTCTATAATTAAACAAAAATACAAAAAATGACGAAAATAATATAATTGCAAACATAGACAAATTCGCCGTTCCAAAAAGATCATCCATCTTTACTCTCCTTGTTCTTGAGCATCTTTAACAAATCAGAGGTTGAACCAACATATAAATTATTATTTACAGAAGTTGGCCCTTGCTGATTTTTGTTTTGTAATACTTCTTTTTTTGTTTTTTGGAGATTCATTAATTTTTCATTAGTGTCTCCCAAATTTTTAATCAATTGAGAAGCGACTTCAAAATGCCTTGCATGCTCAGTTGACTTCGCTATCTCCAATAGCTCATCAAGGGCTTCATGTCCTTTTTCCATTAAATTATAATAGTTTTCTCTAGCATAAGTATAATCAGTATTTACATCAGCATCATCTGATATAACTTTTAATCTAGATTCTTTTGGGTTGACAATATCTTTTACTGGATCATCAACCAAAACATCTTCTACCATTTCTTTTATATCCATTTAACCTCTTCATCATTAATGGACAAACTAAATCCAAAATCATTATTACCTGTAGCATCTAATGGATCTGGTCTTATTCCAATAGTTTCATTAGATCCAATTATTTGTAAATTACTATCACTTGTTTCTGTTGTTAGTTTTGTACCACTTTCATTCAATAAAGTATTTATAGTAAAGTGTGTACTATCCTCTAGTCTAAAATAATCAAAAGATCCTATTTCTTCAGTATTACTTCCACCAGGAATAGACAATGTAATAGAAATATCTTTGATAACTTTTTTATTCTCTTCAATTTCAGGATACATGAAACTTTTCATTGTAAATTGCATATCCCAAGACAATGATCTTCTTGTCTCAAAATCACCATCATAAGCATCCATATAATTTACAGAATTTAATATAATTGGTACATCAGTTTTAATATCCATAGAAGGAACCATGTTGATGGTTACTGTAAATTCAGGAGTAAAATTTGGTAATATTTGTTCAACAATCTGTGCAGCATCTTCTGCATTTTTTGCTAATATTGCTAAATCAAAAACAAAATTATAAGGAACTGGATTATATTGTGATCTTAATGTTCCATTTATATTTGCTTTATTTTGTCCAACTGTTATCAACTTTCTTGTACCATCATACATAATTTGACTCATCATAAAACCAATTCTTGGTAATATGACCGCTGGACCAGTAAGATTTGGATTTCCTATTCTTACCATAAATTTTTGTTTTGGTCCGTAAGCAACAGGAACTTTCAATGTCTCAATAACTTGACCTGAACTATTTGTTCTTTTTATAGAAATATCATTAAATAAGGTTCCAAAAGCAACAACCATTTTTCTGATTGTTTGATGATATGTACTTGTTCCAAACATTAATATTGTCCTTCAGAAAATGGGTCTTTATCAGTAAAATCAAATATTGAATCACTTTCAGTTTGTATAGTGTAATTATTTGCTTGTCTATCCGTATTGATTTCAAGTGTACTTGGTGCAGCAACCATTGTCCAACTAGCACCACTTGTTTGACCAATAACATTTTGTGATGTAATAATTGAACCAACAATATTACCAACTCTCAAAGTTTTTGTAGAATAATTCCATGATAGTACTTTACCTGTTGTATCACCATTTGTAATAGTTTCATCTACTTGAAAATTTCCAGAACCAGAATCAAAGACAAGATCCATAGAATAACTATATTCATTTTCAATGTCATCAATTTGAGGAACACCAGTATCAATGTCCTCATGACTATATTCAAACAATTCACAAGTAAGTGTATAAAGTGGTAAGTTTCCTAATTGATAAAAAACTTTTTCATGTTCAACAAATCTAATTTCAAAAAGTTTATCATTTAATGGAAAGTAAATTAAATCTCCTTCAAATGGTCTTACTCTATCATTAATTTCCAAATCTGTCCATCTTCTTTGTGAAACGGATAAAATTAATTGATCTCTTATCTCAACACCAAATTGACCTATAATGTCACCTTCACCACCAAAACCATCAATAGATTCAACATACATTTCTATTGAATGTGCTTTTGTAAATTTAGAAGCAACGTCTTCTGAATAAAGTTGATCAGTGGCTACCAATGTTCTAGGAAGATAACTAACGTCTATTCCATGTATTTTGATAGATTCTTCTACTAAATCATCAATTAATTCTTGTTCTGCTATATAATCCGATTGCTGAAAATAAGTTGATACTGGCATATTATCCTACGGCGAAATCTACTGGAAATTGATATTTATTTTCTAAATCATTTGCTAATACTTCTAAATTTGCTTTAGCTTCATCCAGTATTGTTCTACCATCTAATGTTGTACCACCTGGAAGTTGAACACCTTGATATTTAATTAAATTGTATCCCCATTGTTGTCTAAACAACTCTGTAGTATATTTTTTTAACCACATATCATTATATACATCTGTGAATGTTATTGGTTCAACTAATTGCATACATTCAGCAACTAGATGTTCACCTACTACAAATTCCTTAGACCAATCAACATCAACATATAATCTATCCTGATGTCTAGAAAATCTCATTCCTGGTTTACCACTAAATATCTCTTGTAATACACCTAAATGTTGTTGAACCATGTAATATGGAACTATTGATGTTTTTGTTAAATTGTAAACATCATTTAAATGCATTTGGTATCTAACATCAAACATATTGTTTACTGAACCTGATCCAAATGGAAATACATTCAATACACCAATTGTTCCTTCTGTTAAAGTGATATATTCATTGTCAATATCATCTTGAGTTATCTGATGTTTCAAATATGTTTTGATTGTTGCATCAACATGATATTCTTGAAACATTTGAAGACTTTCTTCTATTCTATCCTCAAGCTGATCATCATCAACATTTATTTGTATAACTGGTTTTCCTAATGCTCTCAAGCAATATTCTTTTAACTCAGTTCTTGAAGCTGGTTGTGTCGCTGACATAAAATATCCTAATATTAAGGCGTTAATATATATTATATGTAACTATTTAGTAAGGTAGATATATGGAAATATTGATTACTGGTGATAAAGGGTTTATAGGGTCAAATCTTATAAACTACTTAAAAGATTATCATATTTACGGGATTGATTATCCAAATAATGTGCTAAAATCAACTCTACCACCCGTCGATTGTGTAATACATCTTGCCGCATCAACTGGTGTTAGATCATCACATAAAAATCCAAAAGCATATTTTGATAACAACATAAAGACAACAAAAAGAATTTTTGATCATTACAAAGATACAAAAATATTATTTGCTTCCACTTCATCTGTCTCAGAATTACAAAGTCCATATTCCATGTCAAAATATGCTTGTGAACTCATGGCACCAGATAATGTAGTAATTATGAGATTTTTTACAGTTTGGGGAGAACAAAACTATAGAACTAATATGTTATATGGAATGGCAATGAATGATCAGTTAAATTATATTACAGATCATAAAAGAGATTTTACTCATGTTTATGATGTGTGTAGAGCAATAAAAATATTAATTGAAAAGGGTGTTGGTGGTGAAACTTATGAAATAGGTCATGGAAGACCAATTACCAATACAGCATTTTTAAAAAAGATAGGATATAATAAAGAATTACCAGTAAGAGAAGTTACTGGTGAATCTACAATTACTTGTGCAGATCCTACTAAAATGAAAGAATTGGGATGGTAAAGAAAAAAGAAGAAACAAAAATAGATCCAAACAAATGTAAAATAAATTACAATTATTTTGCTTGGGAATATTATGAACATATTTTAAAATATACATCAAGATCAGTTTTATTTCCTGGTGATTTTTTTTCAACAAATATTAATTATGCTCCACATCAATATTTTGATTTAGATACATTACCATTTAAAAATAAATCAAAATTACAAGTATATTTAAATTCTTTAAAACATATGAATATTTTATATAAAATTTTTAAGAACTATGAACTACATTATGAGAAATACAAAGATTTAAAAACAAAAATTTTAAAAAAATATAGTAAAGAAATTGATGGAAATTTTATTCTTATGAAAGATACAGAGGAAGGTAAAACTGCAATTAATGAAATAAAAATATTGGAAAATCAAATACATATACTACCATTTGATAAAATAAATCCAAAATATTTTATATTTACATTTTATTATATGCTTACTTCTTTTGGAATATTTTTACCAGGAACAAAAACAGGAGATGGAAGTCATTTTCATGGAATAAAAGCATTTGGTGAAAAGGGGGAATGGTTTAATATTCCCGAAGGAAAATCTATTATACAATCACCATATTTTGCAATAAATTTATTTGACTTTTTAAATGATATTTTTGATATGAATGAATTTGATAAAATACAAATAAATCAAGAAATATTAGAAAAGGTATATTCTGAATTATGAATGATAATCAAGCTTTACAAAGATTTTATACAATGTCAGATTGGCAAGAATTTCAAGGATTTGATAATTGGAAATTATTAGAAGAAATTAAAATTTTTTCAGAACATTGGAAAAAATACAATCCTAAAAAACTACCAAATAATCGATGGGGATTAAGTGTGACTAGTATTGATGGTGGACTTTCAGGTGTACCAGATCTAACTAGTTTACTTGATTATGAAAAAGAAACAGGAAAAATCGTATCAAATTTAGAACTAAATAAACCAACAAAAGTTTGGAGAAAATCAGAAGAATTGAAAAAATTACTAGAACCGTGGAAACAATGGGTAACAAGATGTCATTTTTTAAGAATGGATAAAGGAAGTTTTTTTCCAGATCATTATGATATCAATAAACATGATCCCAATTATGATGAGATTAGATTGACAGGATTTGTAAATGTTAATGAATATGGTTTAAAATGGATATATGATTATGATGATAGGGTCATTAAATGCCAAAATGGTTCAATGTGGTATTTTAATGCAAATAAGAGACATTGTGTATTTTCAACTCAAGACAATATGATATTATTAATTATATGCTTAAAATGGGATTCTGATTTACTATATTATATTATGGACAACGGGTATGTTAAATAATATATGCTTTCATTAATTTGGTGTTTAATTGGAATTGCATCGGGTATAATTTTTGGAATAATAACTGGTGCTGGTCCTTTTTTGGCTGTTGCAACAATGTATCCTCTATTATTATATGCCAATCCATTTGACATATTAATATTTTATATTGCTCTAATAATAACAGCAAATTACACAAATAGTGTTACTGCTATTTTATATGGTATTCCAGGTGATGCTGCCGCTATTTCAACCGCAAGGTATGGACATAAATTATTCTTACAAGGTCAAGGTCATCTTGCGGTGAGTAATAATGCAATATCTAGCACAATAGGTTCAATATTTGCCATAGGATTATTTTTATGTTTTCTTCCGAGTATATATTCTATTTTTCAATTTTATAATAGTACTATACAAGTAATTGTTATTTCTATAGCTATTATTTTTTTGATATTATTATCAAAAGAAAAAATTCAATCAATTTTACTTTTTATATTTGGTGGGGTATTAGCAAAGATAGGATTTGATGATGAAACTCTCACAACTTGGGGAACTTTTGATATTGATTATCTAACTTTAGGTATACCATTTGGTTCTGTAATGATTGGATTATATGTTTTACCTGAAATAATAAAATTTAAAAATGTAGAAATAAAAGAACAAAATAAGATTAAAAAATTTGGTTATAGAATTGACACATTACCCGCAACAATAACAGGAAGTTTTATTGGTTTTTGGTGTGGTTTAATTCCAGGTGTAACTAATATTTTAGGAAGTTATTTAAGTTCAAACATTATTAAATCTGATGTAGGAAAAATTGCCGCCGCAGAATCAGCCAATAATAGTGGAGCATTAAGTTCTGTGTTGCCTCTGATCATTTTGGGAATACCAATAGTTGGTAGTGAAGTATTAATTTATTATTTAATACTGTCACAAGGATTTTTATTTGGGTTAGATACATTATCAGTATTTACTAATATACTTTATTATATTCCATTAATTTTAATAATTTGTTTATTATTATCATGGACTTATTTTAATTTTTTAGGAAAACTTGCATTTTTTTATAAAAATAATAGAAATAAACTTGTATATATTATTTTAATTTTTATTTCAATAATGAATATTTACAATTATCCTGTTAAAGAATGGATAATCATAACATTGATTTTATGCTGTATAATTGGATATACTATCAATAAATTAGATACATTTCCAATACTATATGGTTATTTTTTATCAGATTTATTTTGGGAAAATTTAAGAAGGGTTGGAGTTATATATGGTTAAAAATTTAATATTAGCATATGATCGGGGGTGGCATAGATCTAAATGTCTAAAAAGAGCATTAAAATATTTTGGTGAAGATGTACAAATAACAAGTAATTCCTTTGAAGAAATAATCAAAAAAGGAATAAAGTATGATAAAATATGGTCAATGTCTGAATCTTTTTTGCCCACACAAGCAAGATTGGAACAACATTGGGAAATAGATAATTTATCTATTTCATCTGCATCAATTTTAGTTGATAAAAAGAAGTTTGATGATCATTGTATAAAAATAGGATTAGGTCATATGATACCAGAAAGTGTGATACCATCAGAACCAAATGATTTAAATATTTTTGAAAACAAACCATTTATATTAAAACCTGTTATTGGATCAGGATGTAAAGAACATTTAAAAGTTTTGGAATCAGTTCCACCAGAAAAATATAATTACATATCTTTTAATAACAAAAATGATTTTTTGGATTGTTTAAAAGAAGATAATTGTGAATTCTTTGAAGAAAATAAAAAAGGAAAAAAAGATTCTTCATTCAATAATATAATAAACAAATATATGGCACAAGAACATATTCATGATGAAAATGATTTATTTTGTCCTTATTATTATATTAATTCTAAAGGTGAAATAAAAGACATCTTTTGGGTGAAATTGACAATGAAAACTGAAAAAATTGATGAAAAAAGATTTAAGTATAGAAATGCGGAAGTGAAAAATACGTGGAAAAAAGAAGTACCCGAAACTCTGGTAAAAATAGTTGATGATTTTATGTCAAAACTTTCAAAAAGTTTAAAATTAAAAAATATATTTTTTGCAGGCCCGGATTTATTTTTTCATAAAAATACTTACAAAATTATAGATTGCAATCCAAGAATAGGTCAAGGGTTACAAATATTAGATGACATTCATGACAGATCAATTGTTAGAAAAGTAATAATGGGACATAGGTTTGAACATGAAAAACTTTTTTGGTGGGTTCCTTTGCATTTAAAACCAGGAAAAATAAAATCAATTAATTCTGATATATTACACTTAAAAAAATATTTTACTGAAACAAATTTGGAAATAAAAAAAGATTTAATAATTCCTGAATTTAAATACATGACTATGGAGAAAGATAAATTTAGAGTTTCTTTAAAACTAATAGGAAAGTCATGGCATGAGTTAGAAGAACTTCATCAATCCATTACATTAAAAATACAGAATTGCATTGAATATTATTGATGTAGTTTGATAACTGAATTTACTTTACTAACTATAGATGAACATGATCCATTACAAATATAAGTTTCAGTTCCATCAAATGTTGTTTTCCATGACTCAGTTTTCATCAATTGTGAAACAACATTTCTCCAATTATTTAAACTTTGATCATCTGTGTTGACAGACAACATAACATCAACAAAAGAAAAATTCAAATCACCATTTAAACTAAATGCAAAACAATTTCCATCAGATTCTATTTTAGTTTGTCTTGTTTGAATGGTAAAAATTGTATCCGCATCTTTGCCCAAGTATCCTCTAGTTGTTGAACCACTCCCACCATAAGGAACAATTTTAAAATTAATATTGTTTGATTCTCCTAAAGATTTAAGAAATTTTTCAACAGCTGGTGAATCTCCCCATGTCGCAATCTTTACAATATCACCATTCATTTCATTCAATGAATTATATTTTCTACTACACATGATTGTTTCATAAACTTGGAGAGCAACAATTGTTTTTTCATTAATATCAACAGAAGGAAATTTTGGATCAGCGGGCCATTCTGTACTCCACATAGTTAGAATATTTTTTTCATCAAAATATTGTGAAGCTACTATGGGATTATTTGCTTGAACAAATTTATGATTTATTTTTTCACCAACCATTGAAAGAACTGCTTTGTATCCTCCTGAATCTGATCCTGTGTTGATGATTAAGGCTTCATTTGCAAGAATTGTAAATGAGCTAAACAATGTGAATAAACAAATAATTATTTTTTTCATAATTTCACTTTCAATTAAGAGTTAATAATAAATAATTTCAAAATTCAATGTTATTTATAACATCTAAATATTGTTATGTTGAAAATTAATAATAAACCATATTTAAATCTCGATCCATTCTTGCCACTTGAAACCATGCCGGATGTCAAAGAATTGATTATTGAATCTTATGATATTCTAAGATTTTCAAACCCATTTACCCAATTTGATAATGTTGGAAAAGTAAAAGAAAAACACCCAATAACTTCAGATGTAACTCACAAAGACACTTGGACTCGTGAAATAAGAACAGGAGTATGCAGTGCACCTTACATATTTCTTTTTCTCAGAGAAGGAAAAAAAAGTAATAATGTTCATGGTTATTCTTGGATATATGATTCTATTTTAGATTCTGATGATATATGGGATAGTTGGAAATGGATTGATGGGTTATCAGAAAAATGGAACCCCTTTATAAATTGGATTGAAAGTTTGCCATTGAAAAAAATATCAAACTTGATATTTTTTTTACAAAAACCATACATTATTCCATATTTTCACCAAGATCATTTATTAGATGGTAATTCATATCCACATAGACAAGAGTTTATTAGAATAGAAATCAGTGACAAAAGCTTTCAAATTTTAAACTTATCGAATGAACCAATAGATGTCAAACATAAAGCAATATTTTTTAATCAACAAACACTTCATGGATCTAATAAAATATCAAAAGAATGGACAATAAGTTTAAGAATAGACTGTGTATTTACTGAAGAATTGAGAAAAAAATTAGGAATACACCACTTAGAACAATATTAATATGAAAATTTGGTTTGTGAAATGGGGAAATAAATATTCCTCCAAAATGGTAAATGATTTATCAAAAGAATTAAAAAAATATAGAGATTATTCACACTTTTGCTTAACAGAAAACTCAGAAGGATTGAGTATTCCATCAATAAAATTACCAAAAAAATATAAAAAAGTTTGGGGAAAATTATATCTTTTTAAAGTGGCAACCAAAGGAAAAAATATTTTTTTTGATATAGACAATATCATATATGATGATCCTTTTAAAATTTTAGATAATTTAACTTTTAAGAAACTAACAGTAATACATCAACCATGGAAAGATAAATTATTTTACAGAAAACACGCATATGATACAAATATATGTAGTCAAATCATGGGATGGGAAAATAATTTAAGTTGCATTTATGATGATTTCAAAACTAACTGGCAATATTTTCAGTCTAAATATTCAAAAGGTATTGATAGATATTTAAAACATGAAAATATAGATTATGAATTCTTTCCTTATGAATTATCCAAATCAAAAAAATATGAACCAAATAAAAATAGTCCAATAATAACTCTTGAAGAATTGCCAAAAACATTATGTTAGATGTATATAAAAAATCTTTAAAAATAATTGAAGAAATTTACCATCAATCAAAGTATGATGAAGATGAAGATTTATTTAGAATAGTCGATATAATACATTCACTAGATGACAGACAAATAACTTGTAAAAATAATTTATGTGATAATTTATACAATTTGCATATTAACAATAAATTTTCTGTTGATTGGGATGACAGAATTTCACTAGAAAAACAAAAATATAATATTTTAATTGGTGGTGGGTGGTACGGATTGAATGCATATTTACTAAAAGATAAATTTAAAAATTGTAAAATAGATTCATTAGATATAGATTCTGGATGTTATGAATTGGGTAAAAAATTATTTCCAGAAGTAAATTTTATAACACAAGATTTGTTTGAATATAATACAGACATTATATACGATATATTCATCTCAACTTCTGTTGAACATTTTGATAGAGAAGAATTTGTATATTATTTAAAAGAAAAAAAATTTAAAATATGCGCACTACAATCAAATAATTTTTATGAAATAGATACGCATATAAATTGTTCAAAAAATATAGATGAATTTATAAAATATTTACCTTTAAGAAAAATACTTTATAAGAATACAATAAAATTTGATGAATATGATAGATTTACAGTAATAGGACAGTAGTGTACAAAAACCATTCCCATTGGTTTTATAATGAATATTCTGAAACAAAAGGGTATTTTGAAAAAGACGCGACTTATGTGATGGGTAGTAATATTTATTTAAAAAAAATTAAAGATTTAAGAGAAAAAATCAGACATCCTAGAGGATGGTTTATTCCAAAAACAGCAAAAAAAGAAATTAAAAATATTCCCAGATCACCAATTGAACATATATCAAATTTAGTAAATCGTTTTAATTTTGAAGGAAGACTTTTAATTTATAAAAATGGAATAGTAACAAAATATTTTGATAAAAGTAAATTTTGGATGGCAATGGATTCTAAGTGGAATCTATCTGATCAAATAAAAATTTTAAAAAAAATATATCCAGACTTTATCCTAAATGATGGTGAAACTAATGGATATTTTTATTATTCGTACAAGTATATTCCTGGAGAAGAATTTGGAAGATGGAAACATGATAAAACTGCAAAAGATCAAAATGAAATGTATAAAAAAATTGTTACTTTTTTAAAAAAAGAATATGAAAAATTTTTACCATATTGTAAAAAAGTATACCAAATAAGTGATATTATTATTGATGAAAATAGAAATTTACATTTAATAGACAGAGAAGAATTTGTATTAGTAAAAGATAAAAACTTATTGGAATTTTTTTACAATAATATTGAAAATATAATAGATTTTATTTCTATGCAAATTGAATTTAAACAATTAGGTAAAAAAGAAGAAATATATATAAAAACTCACAATAATAAAAATGAAACAAAAATCTATAAATTTTAATTGTACATATCCTTGGACAGGAATACTTATTGATCCTACAGGAATGATTAAATTATGTTGTTTGATGAATTCTCAATCAAGACTATTTAATAAACATATATCAGAAGTGGACAGTTTAATTGATTTTTTTAATGGCAAAGAATATAAAGAAGTTAGAAAAGAATTTGAAGAAAAAACATGGAGAAATGTAAAAGAATGTGGTTCTTGTAGAAGAATATATGATGACGGAAGATATTGTTCTGTTATTGAATCACAATCTTATGACCCAACCATTAATAAATTGCAATTTTTAGAATTTACCGCAAGTAATATATGCAATCAATCCTGTGTTATGTGTTCTAGTAAATTTAGTAATCAATGGATTGAATTGGATAAATTATTTGATGATCCTAGACATAGATCAAATCTACACACACTTTCAGATAAAGATATTGACAAGATATGTGATTGTTTAAAAGACCTAAAAAAACTTGTAATCAAAGGTGGTGAGCCATTTGCAGATTTAAGAAATAGTAAAATTTTAGAAAAATTATTTGAAATAAATGAAACTTGTGAAGTTCATATTGTGACAAATGGTTCAATAATATCTGAAAGATATATGAAAATTTTATTTAAAAATGCAAAAAGATTTTATATATTTTCTAGTATTGATGCCATAGGTAAAAGGTATGAATGGATTAGAGGAACACCTTGGAAAAAAACAGACAACACATTAAAAAAACTATATGAAGAAACTGGGATAAAAACGCAACTAGTCCCAACAATGTCAGCATATAACGTAAATTCAACAAGTGAATTGATTGAATGGGCTGAAAATTCTGAATATGTTGATGACAGACCAGGTGGGTCAAGTGGAGAAATACCTTGGTATAAAAATGACGTTCAATGGCCTCAATGGGCTGATCCAAGAAAAGTATTTAAGCAAGAAAAAATTGATACCATAAAAGATTTGCCATTTCCTTTAATATCTAGTTTTGATGAAGATATATATAAACAACATTTAAAATATACAAAAATTATGAATAACATAAGGGGATTTGATATTAATATATGGAAAGATATGAAATGAAAAATTGTATATATTCAATTTACATTGAAATTCCAAAAAAAGAATGGGACGAAACAGATGACAACTACCCTGATGATTCTCTTACAAAAAATGAAAGATCCTGGAGTAGTTATGAAAAATACAAAAATGAACTCCATGAAAATAAAATTAAATACTCAGAATCAATAAATGCAGATTACATTCAATTTGGATATGATCAAGACTATATTAATTTTGAAAAAAAGATGCTTTTAACAACTGATAAGATATCAAAATATGATATAATTAATTTTTATAAATTTGATAGAGCAGAACATCTATTAAAAACATATGACAAAATATTATTTTTAGATTATGATGTCATATGCAATACTGAAAAAAACTTTTTTAAAGAACATGATTTAAATAAAATTCCTATAGCAAAAAGTTTAAAAAGTGATTTAGATGTTACTATGGAAATGGTTTTAAAAGAACCAAATTGGGGGATAAGATCACCATTTGGAAAAAGAATTAATACATATTTTTTATGTCAAGAATATGATGTAATTTGTCCATCTCATAAAATTATTCCTGCTTACAATACTGCAATAATGGGATTTTCTAAAAAAACTATTAATGAATTAAATTATTTTAATAATTTTGAAGATTTGATAAAAACAATGGAAATATTAAAAATTGATGAAAGTATTCCAGAAAATGTTAGAATAACTTTTGGTAGAGATAATGAAACTGTATTTGGATTCAGATTATATGAAAATGAATTAGAAATAGATGAATTAGATATGAAATGGCATTATATTGTTGGACATGAAAATGATATGAAAAAATTTAATGAAAACTATTTTTGTCATATGATCAACAAAAGATTTGATTATTATTTTTAAACCCAATTTCCATTAGGTGTTCTTTTTAACTGAAACTCTTCAAGTATTTCTTCACAAAAATCTTTTTTCACTTCAGGTTTTCTTATAAAAAATCCTATAGTATATCTTGGTGATGTTGTTTCAACGCAATGCCAATTAGTTCCTAAAGTAAGACTTTCTTCAGCTGTGGGAATATGCAATCCTTTCACATTCCAACCAACATCATCTTTATATATTTCAAAATTTTCGGTTTTAGGATTATAACTTTTAAAATATCCATCACCCTCCTTTGACCAAGAAAATAAGAGAGAAATGCCTGGCATATCTGAATTTGTATGCCAACTTACAAAACTATGTTGAAAATAATATATCCATAAACTAATTTCTATTGCTGATAAATATTGACAAAATTGTTCCATGTCTTCCAATAAATTTGTCAACCACAAAGATTCTTCCTCCCAAAAATAAGAAAAAGTTTCCAATTGAAATAAATTCCAACTAAATCCTTCTGATTCTTCAGAAGTTCCATAATTAGTATTAATATTGTTAATTAACATATTATTTAAATGTTCTTCACTAGTAAATTTTATTTTTTTATTAATGTCTACATCATAAATGTATGGAACGTTTGAAATAAAATTTGGAAAACACTTTTCAAATTCATTTAATTTTTTTTGGTAATCTTCAGGAATCATATATTAAATCCATATTCCATTGGGTGTTTCATTTAGTTCAAATTCCTCTAAAGTTTCATAGCAAAAATCTACATCCATACCTCCATTAGATAAAAGAAAACCTACTGAAAATCTTTCACAATTGGTATCAACACAATGCCAACTATTGCCTAAATTTAATCCTTGTTGTTTATCTCTCATATAAACTCCCTTCACATTCCAACCAACTTCATCTTGATATATTTCAAAATTTTTAGTTTTGTCATTATAACTTTTAAAACATCCATCTCCCGCCTTTGACCAAGAAAATAAAATTCCGAGACCAGGAGCATTCCAATTAGTATGCCAACCCATATATCCATTTTCAGGATAAAATGCAGAAACTGCTCTACTGCGTCCTCCCACGTTAGAACATAATGATATAATTTCATCTAGTAATTCATTTTTTAAATCATAATCAAAATCTATTACATCAACTGAATTCGTTGAAGTAGGATGACCATGAACCGATCCATTTAAAATTTGTTCAAAAAGCCATTCATCACTTATATATTTTTCTTTTTCTAATGGAGTATCACAAGGTAAACATAAATCATTTAAATTTGAAAAATGTTTTTCAATATTTTTTAAATTTTCAGTTACTTTCATGTGAACTTTTTATATGTGCATAATGATAAAAAATTATATCATTGTTTTTATATCTATCATTCAAATCTTTCAAATTATCATATGCATAAATCCAATTCCAAATATGATGATCTTTTATCCAAGACCATTTAATATCAGGCCTATACCACTGATCTTCTTTATCTAATAACATAATCTGTAAAGGAAATTGGTCCCAAAATTTAGCTGATTGATAATCATATTTATTTCCCCATCTCCATTTGCAAATTTGATGTGTTTTCCAATTTTCCCACCATTGTTTCATAAATGATTTCATTTTTTCATTATTTTTCCAAACAAACATTCCACCATGAGGAACACTAAACCCTTCTTTTCTTTTCCACCAAATTTTTGCTGCACACCTTTCTTCTATTTTACCAAAAACTATATCATTATCACCTAAAAGATCAAAAACAGAACTAGCATTTTCTGAATAACAAACCATGTCAGCATCTAAATAACAAGTAATATCATATGGTGTTTTGTCTAAAGCCCACAATTTTGCTCTAGGTGAGGAAGGAGCACCCCCAATAATATTATCAAAAATATCATTGTCTGGATCATCTTTCCACGTATCTTGTGTGAAAAGTGTAATACTACAATCTATATTATCTTTTAGACTAAGTGCGAGAAATTGTGCAAAATGTAAAAATTTTTTATTACTTGAGGCTACTATTACAAATCCATTATTCATCACCACCGTTTAATGATTCCATCATAATAATAGCAGATAAAGCATTAACCTCCACAATGGATCTAGCTTTTCTTAATTTCGATCTTAATTTTTTATTTTTGGAATTTTTTATTTCTTCAATTTCAAATGCTTGTAATTTTGCATCAAATAAATCTACTGTGGCGTTTTTTCTTTCATTTTCTTCATTTTCTAATTTTGATCTTTCTTCACGTCTTTTGTCTTGCTTTTCAGTCCATTTATCAACTTGACTTTCATCAAATTTTGAAAAAAATATATTCCAATGATCTGAATCTTTATTTGCTAAAATCTCATGACTCTCTTTTGAAACTTGATCATAAACTAAAAATGCGAGTCTAGTTTTTCCATATTTTTTTGGATTAAATGATTTATGACAATCTTCTTCATCAAATAATTCATCATGCCAAATACCTTCAAGTATATTATTCACATCTAACATAATAATCTCCTATATTAACCAATTCTCCTATAAAAATTATAATCATTACTAGAAAAGCTGGACAAAATAGTTAATCCAACATAAGTATGATTTCGTGCTCCAGGATAACCCACAAGATGATCTCCATGTCTAACACCACCATAAAAAAGTGGTGTCCATCGATAGTAAGTAGAAGAATATGAACCTGTATATGAAACATCACCGGTATCTCTTAATATATCTTCATAAACACCCATATTTGTCCAAGATCCTGTTGAAGGAGCTCCACCTAGTTTTAATATATATGTTCCTACTCCTGTTCCGCCAGTTCCATCTGTAATATATGTTCTCCATGCGTTTAACCATGTTTCTATATTAGCATCTGTCATTTGTATAATGTCACCACCTGTACCTTTTGTTTTCACAGGAATATATTGTGATGATGTTTGCTCTAAACCACCTGTTGCACCAGAATAAACACCATGAGTTTTTCTCCAAAGATACCAAGTTCTTCCACTTGAATCATCATCTTCAAAAAAAGAACCACTTTGTTGAGCCCACGTTCCGCCATAAGATCCTGAAGGATCATTTTGAGTTAAAGCATATGATCCGACACCTGTATTTGTTCCAGTATCAGCCCACACTTCTTTACAACATCTTAAAATGTCACTTTGAAGTCCTGCCTCATCAATATCTTTTAAATCTGGTGTATCTGAATATAAAAAAGGTTCTACTGAATAACTTGAAAGAACGTTTTTATTTTGACTTAATCCACCCCTATTTGTATTTGAATAACTTCCAGAAACAGGATGTGCTCCTACACTACCACCATCTCTTTCTCTATCAGACACTGATCCAATATTTGGACTAGAAGTATCAATTTTAACATCACCTCTATTATAACTATTATCTGTTTCTACCCATTTTTTTAAAATTAAAGGAACTATTTTGGATTTAATTTCCTCATCACTCATTTCCCTCAAATCAGAAGTGTTGTATATTCTTAAAGGTCTTGCCATTTTTTCTCCATTTTATTATGGGCCTACTCTAGTACCACCTACATCGTAAACACCAAATGTAACCCATCTACCAGTTCCATTAGAATCAGAAGCTTGAAAAATTTTATTTTCAGCTGGTGATCCTGCAGCAATAGCTACTGTTCCACCTGTTCCAAAAACAATTGCATCAGATCCATCTGAACTTTGAATGATATCACCTTTTACTTTTAGTTTATTTTCCAAAATAACATTTTGATTTCCGTCCAACTCAATAGTATCTTCGTTCGCACTATTGGTTATCATATTTCCACCAAGTTGCAATTTTTGTGATGCAATTTTTATTGTTCCATCAGAATCATTGTTGATAGATTCTGCATTACCAAAAGTAATTTGATTTCCAGTTACTAATAAATCTCCAGCAACTTCTGCATTATCAGAAATAACCCATTTAGTTCCTGAATGACTCCATAATACATTATGATTGTCTGTTCCATCATTTACTTGAATTCCAGAACCATCCGCAGTAGAAGTAGATTTAGTATCATGATCTGACAATTCTAAAATTTTAT
>MDTB01181465.1_pt1 | contig 20085 bp, 10 predicted proteins | sample 811161 | NCBI WGS metagenome assembly MDTB01 (sample SAMN05326650, study PRJNA326480) | marine metagenome | isolation source: seawater | place: Mediterranean Sea | collected 2009 | reverse complement strand
GCCGAGTACTTCTCAGACATCCAGTGCGCTCGGACGACAGTCGCCATCCACGCGCTCCCGACCCCCATAGCCGTCGAACTCAAGGTCATAGCAGGCTGTTGAATCGCTGTTATCCGGATCTGCTAAGGTCAGTTACAGCCGCAACCAGGGCCGCAATTATCAACTTCGCTGACATCCGTGACTGTCACTGTGAATGTGAGGGTCTTGCCAGCCATGATGTGGTTGAAATCCAACGTGACGTCATCCCCATCTATTGCAGTGATGGTGAACATTGTCATGCTTCCGTCTTGCAATTGAGTGTAACTCGAGAGCCCGACCTTCAATTCGGCGCCCTCTCCGAAGACGCTTTTGTTAACCGTCTGGAAAGCCTCTTCGTTTCGCTCTCCATAGGCTCTGTCGGGGGTTAGCGTGAACTCTCGAGTCTCCCCAGGCTTAGCACCGATCAACTCCTCCTCAAATCCTAGTATCATCTGCCCCTTACCAACGGTAAACTTCAGCGGATCTTTGCCTTCACTAGTGTCGAAGACTTCTCCATTATCGTAACGGCCAGTGTAATTTACGCTTGCTACAGTGTTGTTTGCAATAGACATCATGAGTCTTTCGAGTCGACCGACTCTTGTAGGATTATGGGTCCCACGGGATAGACCATAATTTCAACAATGGAAAGGACTTGGTTAGATACATGGTCAAGGGTCAGGATGGTAGTTTCAACCTCAAATCCTTGATTTTCAAGCCCTTGGACATCTCTGAGAAACTGGAAAGAAGCCTCGGGCTTTATGGGCTGATTGCAATATCTCTATCTGCGACCCTTGGGAGCACTTTGTTCGTCATCCCAGCTCTTGGTGCAGACATTCTAGCTGAATCCGGAGGAACGGGAGCGGGGCTTTGGTTGGCGTTCATAGTCGCAGGATTAATCGTACTGCCAAGTGCCCTGTCCAAAGCAGAACTTGGTACTGCAATGCCCTCATCAGGCGGTTCATATGTTTACATCCGTCAGACATATGGGGCGTGGATGGGCATGATCTCTGGTTTGGGTCTTTGGGCCTCTTTCGGGCTGAAGTCCGCTTTTGCCCTCATAGGATTCAGCGCATACATCTATGCCGTACAAGGATCTCTTGGATTCGAACTTACTGAGAACATCTCGAAGATTATTGCGATATTCTTGCTTACGATCATAGTCCTCATTAACATTATGGGGGTTAAAAGCATCAAAAGAATACAATTTCCAGTTGTTTCAATCTCTGTAATTTTTGTTCTGCTTCTGGTGGTCTTGGCTGTCATGGACCCATCATTTGATTGGAGCAAACCGGTTCAGAGTGATGCTTTCTCAGATGATGGCCTGTTCTCTTGGAATGGGGCCGTAGGCCTTGGAAGTGCCTCCGCATTCGTATTCCTCTCTTTCGCTGGAGTGACCAAAATCGCAGCGGTTGCCGGAGAGATCAAATCTCCTTCCGAGAATCTGCCCAAGAGCATGTTATGGACTCTCATCATAGCCACTCTGGTGTATGTGATGATCTCCTTCTTCCTGTTCGGACTAATGGATCCAAGTCAGCTAGGGATAGGTTCGGAAAAGCCAGATAAGGCCCCCATCCACACATTCGCAGTTGAGGTCGGGGGCACTTCTCTTGGACTGGTAGCAGCTGCAGTAGCGATCGTTTCGATGGCAGGAATGGCTCTATCGGGCGTCCTTGGCTCATCGAGATTCTTTTTCGCAATGTCAAGAGACAACCTGCTACCTCAGTGGTTTGAAGATTTGAACCCTCGATATGAGACGCCCCACTATGCGATCATAGTTACAGGTGCTGCTATGGCAATCGCCATACTGACAATTCCTGTTGGGGACGTGGCAAAGCTTGCCTCTGGATTCAAAATTATGATTTTTATGCTCATAAATTCTACAGTCATTGTACTGAGAAGGCTTCCTGATGGGGAGACGTGGTACTCTCCGTCGTTCAAAAGCCCGATGTATCCGGCAATGCAAATATTTGGGATAGTCTCAGGCCTTGTCCTGCTCGTTCTCATGGGCACCAGCGCCCTCATCGGGGCCGTTGCCGCAATCGGTATCGGCTCAGGAATATACTTCTCTTACTCTAGGAATAAAGTCGAAAAGAATGTCACGCCATGGAGGATAATAAGATCAAGAATATTCAATCAAGAGAAGTATGAGGTTGAAAAATGGTGGCTAGTGTTCAATGCCTGTGCGCATTCCAAACATCCAGATCACCTAACGCTCAAGGAATTCATCAAGGCCTTGGACGTGTTGCAGCCATCAATAGAGCCATTTCACGCAAGAGCATTGTTCCATGAGATAGACACCGATGGAGATGGGATGATAGACATCGAAGAGTTCGTGGGATCAATGTCAGACGGGAAGTTCGAATCAGAATAAGTCGTCATCATCAGTCGACTCGTCATCAAAAGACATCATCTTACCGCTCTTCTTGGGTTTGGAGACAGCTTTCTCCGGCTCCTTCTGGGGAACAGCAGACTCCCCGGCACTCTCGGTAATCGGCGCCTCTCCTTCCGCGGGCTGCAACTCTTCTATGCTCATTCCCGCCTGTGCGGCGATTTTCACCCGACGCTCATCGCGAGCCCTGATTTCGAGCAATCTCTCACGAGCTTTGTCATGATGCTGTTGCATGAACATTGCATCATGCTCAAGGAGGGGGGAATCCGAAATTATTGTCAGATCCATCCAGTCACCGTCCTCAGCCAAGAATTCAGCGAAAGGCTCGAATTTTAAGTCAGATTTCTTGATTTGGGTGTAATGTAGGGCATTGCCCATTCGATGCTCAACTCCCGCGAAGTGACAGTAGAACTTGCTGCCGCCGAGACCAGTCCTCACCTTTTCGAAGAGCTCAGCGTAATCCTCGCTAGTCCTCATGCATCCGTGCCCTCTTGCATGTATGTGCGCCATATTCAGCACTGGCACGGTTCCAGGAACGTGATTTACAACCTCTATGACTTCGTCGACGGTGCCCCACAACTCCTGACGTCCCGAGGTTTCAATCCCTATTAGGGGCGGATCCTCGCTGTGGACCCACGGGAAAGCAGCATAGTCTTCTTCTTCTTCCGGACGACCCCATATTTCGTGAATCCTCTCGACGATGGTCGAGAAAATCGTAGCGACCTTCTCATTCGCTTCTTTCCCGGGCCCCTCTTCGCCATACGGGCCAACGTGGAAGACGATATGACGGGCATTTACTATCTTGGAGACTTGAAGTGCAACTTCGAATTTGGTGAGAGTTCGGTTTCGTTCGCGCTTTCCGCCTAGTAATTCAGAGTAGTAGGGCCCATGGAGATTCATCTGAAAACCGGTTTTGTACGATAGAATCCCTGCTTGCCAGTATTGGTCGAAATGAGCCGGTTGAATCGTTCTTACAGTTTGTATTTCCATCGTTTCAAGCCCAAGGACGGTTATGTCGTCCATGCCCTCTACAATTGTCCGGCCTTTGCACGATAGGGGTACTCCTGCAGGTCCGAGTCTGAGTGGCATCCCATCGCCTCCGGCGAGCCGGAGGGCCCTCGGCTTCTAAACTGATGGACGAAAAGTTCCGATTTTCATCGCGTACACTAGATACCTGCCGAAGAACGCACTCCTTCTGAACTGTACTTGCTCGAAGGAAGTCCTGCCAACATGCTCGCAGTCATTGATTTCAGATCATCAATAGTGGTTGAGCCCGTCTCTGTCCCGAGATTGTGGTGAATCTCCATCAACCTTGATTGCTCATCCATGATTGCTACCACCGAAACAAGTCCCCTGAGCCTCAGAAGCTCTCCTACCTCACTATGATCGACCTGTTCCATGGATGCAATCTTAGCCAGTCCACCGACAGACATTGAGATGAATCCTATTTGCCTAATCCTATCCACAACGGAGCCCCAGGCCTTCTCATAATCCATCATCGATTTATCATCTACTATGAGAGCCGTTTTCGCCCCTTCAAGTTCAGCAAATATCATCGCAGCTCCAACTGTCGATGCAAGCGACTCTTCCTTTCCGAAGGATGACATTTCTAGTATCAGCCAGTGCGCTCCAGATAGTGCAGACCGCCAATCGACCACCGTACGATCAAAATCAGATCTGGCGACATCCATCCAAGTGCATGAGGCCCCCATTGATTCTAAATCTTCGACAACGCCCTTTGCAATCCCGCCTTCAACTCCCAGGCTGACGACTTTGATGTGCGAGGCTCCCAACTCAAGCCCCCCATCTGAGCAGGGCAAACGCGCCTCCAAAACCCATGAGCTGCTTTCCAGCATCATGGTCGACTGATGCCTGAATAATCGTCCCTCCGCCTGCTGTAACTGCATCTGAGATCAACCCCCATTTGACGGTCTGATCCTTTTCTCTGAGGAGTGATGCCTCGATAACCAGGCATTCGACTGCACCTTGTTCTGCGGACACCTGTATTTCTTTGATACCATATGCAACTGCTCCTTCCACAGAGACTCTTTTGAGCGCTTCCTCGATAGCCCGAACCTCATGAACGATTGCGTATTCGCCCAAGAGAGCGTCTGCAAGACCCTCTGAGATAACTTCGTTGGCCGCTGCCCTGCCTCCTATGCTTGTAGCTACATTGAGGATTTTCACTATCCCACAGGACTCTCTTACCTCTGTCTCAAATCGTTCCCGTGCCAGCCCAGGTCCGCATATCACCACTGGCATCGATGATTCGAAAACCAGACACGCTTCCCTCGCAACTCGAAAGTAGAAATCAGATCGTACCACGGAGGAATCCTTTCCTCTTTTGCCACCCCCCCTCATCGAGAAAGAGGATATGTCACGAATACCGTGTTTAGCGACCTCGAAGAGAAGAATCTCATCATTCTCAACGACAATTAGCCCCACTCTGGACCGCTGCCCGTCTGCAATTGCAGCCTCTATCAGTTGCATATCTCTCGGATCAATGCCTCCTTCCCAGGATAGTTCGATTTCACCTCCTGATTCTATGATGTGTGTGTGATATGACCCAATGTCTATGGGCGCCTCTGAAATAACCCCGTGGAGCCTAAGATTGTCTGTGAATGGCTGGAAACTAGATTCCTCAACCCTGAGAACTATCCACATCGGCTTCCTCTCCGCTTGCTTCGACCGTCCTCCCTCTTGCGTTCCTGTCGTGGAGTCTCTTCTATGGGATAGCATGCCAGCCGAGACCCCGTCACGACAAATTCTGGCTAGTGTCCAGAGATCATCAACGTCATCAATACGGAGTTTTATTCCGTTATCTGAACGAGATAATTTGCGCATGCATACACCCTATCCGAAGACGCCCAATAACTCCCCATTTTCATCGATATCCATTCCTGCAGCCCCGGGCATCGTGGGAAGTCCGGGCATAGTCATCATAGAGCCACATATTGCTACAATGAAACCTGCTCCAGCGTTCAGCCTTATCTCTCGTATCGGTAAATCGAAACCCGCCGGCGATCCCAGCAAGTCTGATTTGTGTGAGAATGAGTACTGAGTCTTGGCCATACAAACTGGAAGGTCGCCGAATCCCCAAGATTCAATTTCGGCTAAAGCAGCCTCTGCCTGATCGGATACGGTAACTGATGATGCGCCATAGAGCTCGAGACCCACTTTCAAGATTCTGGAACGAGCATTATCGCCATCAGAAACAACCGGATTGTAGGGCCTTCCGCTTTTTACGTGGCTATCAGCCGCCAATGCAACCGCCTCCGCTAGATCCTTGGCACCCAATCCCCCTTTTGCATGCCCTTCGAAAAGGACGACACTCTCTGCGCCTGAGTTAGTTGCCACATTCCTCAGTATGTCCAATTCAGCGTCGGTGTCGGTACCGAATCTATTGATCGATACAACCACTGGTAAGCCAGTCCGGCATAGATTAGAAAGATGTCGTGCTAGATTTGAAGCCGCACCCGCCTTGACGGCTTCAACATCTTCCTTGGCGATCTCTTCTTTGGAAGGACGCCTAGAACCCTTGTTCCCAAAGGCCCCACCATGAAGCTTCATCGAGCGAACAGTAACGTTGAGTACGATACAATCCGGCACCACTCCTGATGCTGCTGCCTTTATCTGAAGTGCCTTCTCTGCACCCATATCTGCTCCGAATCCGGCCTCAGTCACCACATAATCGCATGTTGATAAGGCAATTGAATCTGCAATTACCGATGAGTTCCCATGAGCAATATTCGCAAAAGGCCCGCAATGAATGAACGCTGGATCGCCTTCAAGAGTCTGAACCAGGTTTGGAAGGAACGCAGTTCTTAGAAGCAGAGCCATTGCACCTCCGGCCTCAAGGTCGTCAGCAGTAACAGGGTTACCTTCAATATCAGCGGCGACTATAATCGAACCTAGCCTCATCCGAAGATCAGCGTAGTTCTTTGACAATGCGAGTATCGCCATTACTTCACTTGCAGCCGTGATATCGAATCTATCGGTGCGAACAGGCCCATTCACCTTGGCGCCAAGCCCTATTGTGATCGACCTCAAGCTGCGATCGTTCATGTCCATCACTCTCGGCCAGAACACCGATTCAAGGTCGATATTGAGCACATTGCCCTTGTTTAGGTGATTATCCAGCATAGCAGAAAGGAGATTGTGGGCCATCGATACAGCATGTAGGTCTCCTGTGAAGTGGAGATTTATGTCCTCCATGGGGAGAACCTGCGAGTAACCCCCTCCTGCTGCACCCCCCTTTATTCCGAATACGGGGCCCATAGATGGTTCACGTATGACGCAGCAGGCCTTTTTCCCGATTCGGTTTAGACCTTGATTGAGCCCTATTGTCGTTACAGTCTTCCCCTCGCCGAATGGGGTGGGATTTACGCTTGTGACTAGAATCAACTTTCCGCGCCGGGAGTTATCGACAATACGCAGACGATTCCACGTCACTTTCGCGATGGAAGGGCCGTGCAATTGCAGATCATCAGATTCGATGCCTATCGACTCTGCTACATTTGTGACGGGGCGTAATTCGGCCCTTCGGGCAATCTCAAGATCGGATTCCATCGACCGACCGTAGACCGCCCTCACTTGAAACCTTCATTGGATACGTCTCCTTGGAGCGTCTGATGAGGGTACCTAGTGCATGGGGGATAGCAGGTTCACCAGTCCAGCATTCGGTGACGCCGATGCTCTTCGATGTGATTGGGCGGGCGGTTGGTATACATCTTCCATCGAGATTGGTGATAGATGTTGATTCGGTTGACGAATTGCTCAGGCATCTTGCCACCCTCGAGGGCGATATCTGGCTTTCCTGCACGACCCCGCTCAAATACGGTCTTTCCAAGCGGTACGGCGACCAGGATTCAATCTCGGACTCGATTAACCAGATCGCTCGAAAAGGCGGTCGCATGGTGGTAGGAAATACCGATGGTTTGGGATTTTTGGAGGCATGTGAGTCGGAGGGAATCGTACCAACGGGCATGACGATGAAAATGAGGGGCGGCGGTGCCACCGCCCGCTCCATTGCCTTGGAATGGACACGCATGGGTGGTTGTGTAATTCCAATCAAAGGCCGACGTCAATTGTCCGATGGCCCATGGTCCGATATGATAAATCAAGAGGCTGAGGCAGATATAGCATTAGATTTGGACGTCTCGCCTGGTGAGCGAGGGGACTCAGACCTTAGAGCTAAAAAAACACTCTCGATATCTTATGGGCTCGATTGGAAGCCAGATGATTTTGCCATAAAGATGGTCTGCGCACAGCATCTCGTTGCATGGAGAACCCTCTATGCTCCACTGATGGCTGACAAATTACCGAGTCTGGAAGACACAATCGGAGCATTATCTGAAGAAAAACGGACAAATAACCATTCATGAATGGCGACTATCATATGTCATAGCCTCTTTCAAAGGCTCACCATGAGTGACCCCCTGAAGGAGATGATCGCCGATCTCCCCCTCCCAGGAAGCGAGACGACTTGGCAATTTGCTTTCGCATTATTGTTTACTTTGATGTTTTACGGGGTTCTAAAGCTAATAATTGGCAAATGGAGGGAAGCCGTCCTAAGAACCGAGGAGGCTTGGGATGACGCCCTGCTTAATGCAGCCGAATCTAGAGCATATGGTCTGTATTTCATTGGGTCCCTCAATCTTGCGTTAATCTGGGTACACGGGCGGGGAAGCGATGTGGACTCGAACTCAGCCGACTGGTTCATCGGAGCATACATTCTAATCGCAACCAGTCTGGTTAGCGTCGTCATCAAGCATTTCGCTCCTTTGGTACTCGATCGATTCACTCGCAAGTCCTCTGTAACGGTGTCTGGAGGAAACCCTCTGCTGATATTCCTAGGACGCGCTATAGTATGGTTCTTCGGCCTTCAACTAGCAATGGAGCGATTTGGCATAGAACTTCTCGGCGTTCTCGCATCCTTGGCGGTATTCTCCCTCATCATCGGTCTTGCGATTCAACAGAGCCTCGGCAATATCGTCAACTCGTTTCTGTTATCTCTCGACAGACCTTTTGATGTCGGCGACAGGATCGAGGTCGATGGGCAACTGGGCACAGTGGCGTCCGTCGGTATCCTTTCAACCAAGATTCTGACCCTCGATGAGCGATTAGTAGTTATCCCGAACAACACTCTGATATCCTCAAGCATCACAAATTTCGCTAGGGGGGGAGGCGACGGTATGGCGCGGCGTCTCTACCTCACGGTGGACGTCGGCGTCGACTACGATGAAGATCCGGCGCATGTGAAAAGCGTACTTCTGGAGGTACTTGAGAAGACTCCCTTCCTTCTCGATGAGCCACTGCCCAGGGTACACCTCTGGGAGCTTGCAGATTTCTCCGTGAATTACCGACTTTTCGGGTATCTTGGCGATTACGCGGATGAGCAGATGGCTAGAGACCACATCTTGCAGGAGGTCCACTATAGATTCGGTATCGAGGGGATATCCATACCTTTCCCCACAAGCATCGAACTGAGGGAGAAGCCCTCGCCTTTCGATGGGCACAATATCGAGAGCCGAGAGCACAGGAAGGCCACTGCACAGTCCATGGCTCGCATGAAAGCAAGAAAGGAATCTCGGGAACTCCTAATGGAGCGCGATCGCATGGAGCGTGAACTTGAGTGGCAAAAGGAGCGGCTGAAGAATCAAGAAGGACTCTCCACAACAGATCTCGAGGATCTCAGATCCAGCATAAAAGATCTAGAGAAGGCACTGCAGTCTTTTGATAGTGAATGACCCTTTCATGATAGATGGTGCTATACAGTAGCCACCTTCACGCGGCTCCGTGAGTAATTACGACCTGAGGACAATCGGGCTTTCCATGAAGCCTCCAGATTGGTCTAAAACCAGGGGTTACAAACTCACAGAATATTTCCCAACTGGGAGATTTCTGGGAACGGTTCCAAGCCAAGGGGGCTTCTTGCATCTTCTCGAAATAACCAAGAAAGAACCCCATTCTCTTGAAAAATTCATGGAATTGGGCTCATATGAACCGGTGTCAGAAATCCTAACAGTGCGTAAAATCCACTCGGAAAATATGGTCACAGCGGTCGTTATGGGTGAAATGAAGGGCCCCTTCTTCTCCGCAATCACAAAAATCTCAAAAGTTTGGCCAACAAACCCCTCTAGCTGGGATAAGGAACGAGGAGTCATGATCACGGTCGTCGGGGAGCAGTCCAGTCTGAGGGAGATGGCGAAAAAAATCAGAGAGGTGATGGCTTCCAACAAGATCCTATTCACCCTGTCCACCCCAAAAACAGAATTCTTCGTAGAGGAGATTCCCGATCGTAGAAGAGAGACCGTAAAAACTGCAATATCGATGGGTTACTATGAATACCCGAGAAGATGCACTCAACGGGACATAGCGGACAAGCTAGACCTCAAGCAAGCGACTGTCTCGGAACATCTCCAGCGAGGCGAGATGAGCATCATGACCTCCTGGTCAGACACTATCTGACGATCATGCCCCTCTCATTGCGGCAGCCAGGCCGATTATGACGAGAATGACGCCAGCCACTGGAAATGCCCTGTCCGTGAATTTCTTAGATCTGAAGGCACCCTCCAAGGTCTGTCCGAAGGCCGTCCATGTGCTTATCCCAAAAATGCAGTATACCGTCACGATGCCGATAATCGAGAAACCTCCCTGAAAGCCCCCTCCGAAATCATCGAGGAATTGAGTCATGTACAGGGACACGAAACCCCACTCCTTGCCATTCACCCATTGCATGAGGAAACCAGTCCTCATACCAAGGAGCGGAAGATCCTCCGTGACTTCGAATACTGCTGAAACCCGGGATATCGCCAACCCAAGCAGGATGATGAATACGACGCCCATCCAGTGGATGAATGTCGATACAGACCCTATCCCCGAGGATTCTAAGACGATAAAGAGAACAAATGAGTTCAATGCAACAAAGCCCAGCACCATCCCGAAAATTAGCGATACAGTCTTCCTCCAACCATGCACGCCAGAATGAACGAAACAGGTCATATTATTCGGCCCAGGTGTAGCAATACCGATTGTCACCAGCGCAAGAAGCGCGCCTACATCAACTATGCTAAGGATCATAACCGTCTATTCGCTAGACTAATCCCTGTTATGAATGGTCTGTTTTCTAATACTGGTACCTCCTTCAATGGACCATGTCCGCAGGCTATGCCATGTCGAACTCTAGGAACTTGAGGATTGAATCAGTTAATTCACGACAGAAAAGGCGAGCAATGCTCCTTTCCTTCCTCATGATCATGCTCGTGCAGACTGCATATTTCACAGGGTCGCCGTATCAGGCGGCGAAGGAGTCCGAGGATCCTATGGAAATCCACAACGGGGCGAATAGTCAACGACACCTCAATGATACATCCCTCTCAGTGGGAGTAGGCCATACATGCGTCTTCGGCGACGATGCACATGACTTCGGAGACCGCATGAAATGCTGGGGAATCGGGGACATGGGACAGCTTGGCATCGGCAACACGCAGGACATAGGCGACGATACTGGCGAGATGGGCGAGAATCTGCCGTTCGTCGACACGGGTAACGGCCTCAACATAACTAGCGCAACGCTCGGTGAGAGCCATACCTGCGCGCTCTTCGAGAACGGGTCGGTAAAATGTTGGGGCGAGACAACGCTGCTCGGAATAGGGTACAGCGATGTCGACGGATTCGGAGACGGCTACCAGGAGACGGGCGAAGTGCTGCCGTATCTCCCTCTGCCCTCTGGCAGGACCGTTGTCGAAATAGAAGCAGGTTACAGGCACACCTGCGCAATCCTGGACAACGGAGAAATCACCTGCTGGGGAGACAACAGCCAGGGACAGCTCGGAATCGGCAACACCTCATTCATGGGCGACTCCGTGGATGAAATCGGCGACCACTCCACCATCACCTCGATAACCCCCTCTCTATCCTCCGCCACGCCGGTCTCCTTGGCCATGGGCTGGGACCATTCCTGCGCTCTATTCTCCAACGGGGAGGCGTACTGCTGGGGCGACAATTCCCAAGGCCAGCTGGGCATCGGGAGCACCTCCGATGTGGGGGACGACTCGGGAGAGATGGGCGCCAGCATGGCGGCCGTTGACTTCCCGACAGGGAGGACGGCGGTCCAGATAACCGCTGGGGACGACTTCACCTGCGCCATACTCGACAACGGCGATGTGGCCTGCTGGGGCTACAACAGCCATGGCCAGCTGGGAATAGGGACCACCTCGAACCAGGGCGACAGCTCCGGGGAGATGGGCGACTCGATGACCATCACGGACACCGGCTACAATTCGATCCAGGCCATAGATGCAGGGAAGGACCACGTCTGCGCGCTCGTCAGTGCTGCGCGGGTCAAGTGCTGGGGAGCGAACCAAGCGGGACAACTCGGCTACGGAGACACCCAGAACAGGGGCGACGGCCTCAATGAGATGGGGTCGAACCTCGCACTCGTCAACACAGGCAGCCAGTCCATCGTGGATGTATCCGCAGGAGACGGAGTGACCTGCACGATGAACGCTCTCAGTGCGGTTCAGTGCTGGGGGTTGAACGTGCTGGGGCAACTCGGAATCGAGTCAACGAACTACATCGGCGATGATGGCAACGACATGCCTCCCGATTACACCGACGTCGAGATCTTCACCAACTTCGAGGGTTCGGGCTGCGACTCGTACATCTTCCCGCCATTCCACCCCACATTCACAGGAACCACCGTCGACGAGACATCCAACGACGTCGGCAACGGCAACGACATGGAGTCCCTCTCCAACGGATGCCCGGTCATATCCTACGCAGACGATGAGAACGACGACGTGAAGCTGGCAGTCCTCCTGAATGGCCTGTGGACGGTCGAGACCCCGATAACGGGGACATCCAACGTGCTGTCCACCGCGATCGCGGTAGACTCCGAGGACAGAGTGCACGTGATCGCCGCCGACCCTTCCTACGACTCCACCTCCCAAGACGTCATCTTCGCGACCAAGGTCGCCGGAAGATGGATGGTCACCCAGCTCGCGCAGTCCGCGAGCGCCGACATAGTGGACATCCTGTCCACCCCCAGCGGCCTGACCGCGATATGGTCCACGGGGTCAAAGCTGACATCCCTTGAGTGCCCCTCCAACTGCCACCAGGCCTCCCAGTGGTCGGAAGCCTTCGACGAATCCCACTCCGGCGTTTCGAATCTCGAGGCCGTGCACGATGCAGAATCGGGAACAACGCACGTCGCGTTCGTAACCCCCGGCGCAACCAGCGATCCAGTGCTTCGGTATCTCAGCTCATCAGGCACCACAGCGACGGCCAGCGTCATCTCGACAGACACCGCCTCCAGCACCACGGAGCGAGTGGTGTCGATGGACATGGATTCCGATGGGAACCTACTCGTCGCCCACTCCAATTCCTCGGGGAACGTCATCCTGCACACGTGCAACCCGTCAGCATCCGGATGCGGCACGGCGTCGAACTGGAACAGCGAGGACACAGGGCTCACAGACTCAGAGATACACCTCGCCGTCGACCTGAGCATGGACCCGCACGTGGTGTCCAATGACGCCGGCTCGATCGTGATCGCCTCGAGGTCCGAGGGGACATGGTCGACAAGCCAGGTGTTCAACTACGAATCAGACTGGTCCTCCATACTCATCGATGACTACGGACGCACGTGGATAGCGGCGCACGTCGGCGCCAGCGACGACCTCTGGGTCTTCAACGCATGGGGATTCGCGGGGAATGGGTTCGAGCTCGATGTGGACGGCGACGGCTTCACCGGGTACGACGAGCTCCGCTGCGGCACGGACCCAGTTGACGCCTCGTCCGCGCCCGAGGACTTCGACCTCGACGGGACATGCGACTCGCTCGACGACCGCGTGGACCTGCCAGCCGTGGGGGAGTCCGCCATTCTCGCCATGGGCGACTCATTCGGATGCGCTGTGTCGCCTGCCGATGAGATATACTGCTGGGGCCTCAATGACAAGGGCCAGCTGGGGCGAAGCACGACCGGCAACAACGCTCAGACGGCCGGGGACGTGACCGGACTCCCAGCTGACTTCCGACCCGTATCCCTCGACGCCGGCGCGGACCACGCATGCGCGGTCGGAGCAGACGGCAGCGTCTGGTGCTGGGGCAGCAACGCAGAGGGCCAGCTGGGAACCGGCAGCACGGCCTCGACCGGCAGCCCCGCGCCCGCGGAGATCCCGGCAAACAACAGGGCCACCTCGGTCTCCGCAGGCCCAGAGCACACATGCGCGACGACATCGAAGGGTAGGGTACTGTGCTGGGGCACCGGCACATCCGGACAGTTGGGAGGATCATCTTCCTCCATGCCTGCGGATTTTTCGACCGGGGCCGAGCTCAATAACGCGTTCACTGATTACCCGATGACGACTTCATACTACGACATCGCCCGAGGGCACGTCGCCATGAGCACCAATCAGGGCGTGCACAACTCGATTTCCGGGATGATTATCCCCGGTGGGATCTCCCAATGGGGCGGTACCGGCACCCACACCGTGTCCTTTGACTGGTCAGTTCACTCGGAGGCCTGCCATGACAAGGCAAACTTCGGCAGAATCGATACAGCGGGGAGCCTTTCATCCGACCGCCAGCAGTGCAACAATAATGGCGCATGGTCTTCAACTTCCCAAAACTACAACCCGAGTTCGACTGAGAACATAGGCTGGTGGTTCAGTAAGGACGGCTCAGCGAATTCGGGAACAGACACCATGTATGTCGACGACATCGTCGTGACGGACAGTTCCGGGACTATCGTCTACGAGCAGGACTTCGAATCCACCGCCGACACTTACACCAGAAATACGCCGGGTTTCGTATCCATGCCCGGGGTCGTCGAGGAGGTCAGCGCCGGATCGAGACACACCTGCGCCCTCGACTCCCAGGGTCGGGCGTGGTGCTGGGGCTTCAACGGAGGAATCTCCGAGATGACCCTCGGGAGCCCCTCTCTGACTGCGGGCAACTCGACAACCCCCGTGCTCGTGGACCTCACGGGCGTGGGCTCGCAGATCGGCTCGATGCCGGGATTGCGTTCCATATCCGCCGGCCAGGACGTCACATGCGGACTTGTCGACTCCGGGACGGAGACGATCTGCTGGGGCGAGGGCGTCAACGAAGACGAGCTCCTCGGCTCAGCCGACTCCAGCCACAACGGCACCTACGCAGACCTGGGCACGACCGGGGACAGGCACACCGGGGTGTCGGTCGGCATCGAGCACGCCTGCGCTGTGGTCGAGTCGACCATCGAGTGCTGGGGCCGTGAATCCTCGGGGGAGCTCGGAGACGCGGGCGCGCAGTCGTCCAACCCGACGTCCCCCGTCACAGCGGTCATCGGCTACGGGACGCCCGTGGAGGTCTCAGTCGGCTACGACGCCACCTGCGCGGTGCTCAGGATATCCGCATCCGACTCGTTCAACAGGATAGGCTGCTGGGGGGAATCCGGCTCCGGCCAGCTAGGATCGGGGTCCATGCCGGACCAGACATCGGGGCCAAGCAGCGAGGGGAGGCTCGTGGAATACACGTCGAGCTCCCCCGTGCAGAGCCATCTCTCGAGCAGCGCCATCGAGAAGTCCCCGTCCTCCATAGACCAGCTGGAAATGGGCAACAGTCATACTTGCACTGTGTCCGTCTACGGGCTCGTCAAGTGCAGGGGCGCGAATAACTACGGACGTCTGGGCGTAGGGAGCACTACCCACACCGGGAACAGTGGAACGATGCCATGGACGGATCTCGGGAGCAATCGGACCGTCTCCCAGCTATCGGCCGGGGATTCATTCAACTGTGCGATACTCGATGGCGGCGACGTCAAGTGCTGGGGCTACAACGGCAACGGACAGCTCGGGCTGGGAAGCTACAGCTCGAGGGGCGACAACCCCAATGAGATGGGCGATAACCTCCCCGCATTGGCCCTCGGCCAGCCGGCGGTCGACGTGTCCGCCGGCAACAATCACGCGTGCGCGGTGCTGCTCGATGGCACGCTCAAGTGCTGGGGCCACAACTCCTACGGCCAGCTCGGGCTCGGAGACGCCAGCACTCGGACTAGCCCTACGACCGTCGGCCTGGGCACAGGCATGGTCGCGAGGGACGTCGAGGCGGGCACCGATGAGACATGCGTAATCATGGTGTCCGGGCAGGTCAAGTGCTGGGGCCGCGATTACCGCGGCGTACTCGGAAACCCAGGCAGCGGAAACTATGCCGATTACTTCGGCAACCAAGCCGGAGAGACCGCAGACGCGCTCCCATTCATCGATTTCGGGCCCAACAGGACCGCTGTCTCGCTGTCGCTCAACTCGTACACCGCCTGCGCCACCTTGACTGACGCCACCACCGTCTGCTGGGGCGAGGGCGACCAGGGGCAGCTCGGATTCGGAGGAATTGATCAAAGGAGGGGGGATGCCCCCGATCTGGACGGGGACGGGTTCGCCGACGACATGGGCGAGCAGCTCGTCGACGTCCATCTTCGGGTCAACAACATCAACACGCCTTCCTACGAAATGGACCCGCTTGCGCAGGTCTCCGTCGGAAGGTCACAAAACTTCGCCTGCGCCGTCGGGATATCCGGGGACGTCTGGTGCTGGGGCAGGGATGACTACGGGGCGCTAGGGAACGGCCCTAGCCTCGGCTCCTCTTACGCTGGATTCATGGTCGAGACGTCCCCCCATTCCGCAGAGGCCGTTGAAGCCGGGGGCAACTCCGCTTGCATGCTGACCGTATCTTCCAAGGTCATGTGCTGGGGACATAGCATGTACGGGCAACTACGGGACTACTCGGTCACAGAATCAATTCAACAGCCCCTGGTGACAGACTTCGACCTTCACAGCGGCGACGCCGACCTCGACGGATGGCTGGACCTGTGGGACGACGATGACGACAACGACGGATTCCTCGACGACCAGGACGCCTTCCCGCTGGACGCGTGCGCCCATCTGGACACCGACGGCGACGGGATGCCGGACGAGATCCTCTCATCCTGCCAGTCCCCCCTGAATCAGGACGACGACGATGACGACGACGGCTGGTCCGACGCCGACGAGGCAGCCTGCGGGACGGAGTCGAAGCAGGCATACTCTCGCCCCGGCGATCCGGACGGCGACGGGCTGTGCAACGCCCTCGACGACGACGACGATGGCGACGGCTGGTCCGACGCGGACGAATGGGCCTGCGAGACCAGGAACAACGCCCGCTCCTTCTCGCCGCACACCAACTGGGGCCCCCAGAACGCGTACCAATACGGAGCCACGCTGGAGTACAACCAGGGTGACCTCTGGCTCGTCGCTACTCATTCCTCCAGCGACGTCTCCGTCTACGAGTATCCAGAGGCCACTTACGACAACAGCCCTGTCTATCACTACAACGACGATTACAGGTACAACCAGATGATGGAGGCGTTCGCCCACGACGGCAAGATGTACGTGTCGGGCTCACAAGGCGTCTATGAGATGCCGCCCGATGGCTCGAGCCCCATCAGGGTCTACGAACGCGGCTACGACTCATCCTCGTACCACTCTGAGGCCTCGGTGTCCTCCAACGGGACCATGTACGTGTTCGACTACAACCACATCGATGCGCACTACCTCGAGTCCGGGGAAGACCTCGGACAGACAATATCCACTCCTCGAGCCGACTCCAATGAATTCCAACTGGCAGTGAACCCGGCCGGAGTCCTGAGTGCCGCTGACTGGAGAAGCACTGGGGACCCATCAACGACAGGCTGGTACGTCTACGAGTGGGACGGGTCATCGTGGTCAGGGACGCTCGTGCACTCCGAAACCGACGAGGGCTACAGCTACTACCGCCAGGCTGAGTACATCATCGACCCGAGCGGCGGACAGCATCTCGCATACCTCAACAGGGCCGGCGACCTGAGGTACCTCACCGACTCGACATCCTCGGACGGGACATGGACGCTCGAGCACTCCGACTCGACAGGAGAGACGGTCAACCACAAGAGGGGGGGGATGGCAATGGAGGTCACCGATGACGGCGATGTCCACATCCTATTCTACGATTCATCGGACAACGACCTCTTGCACTCCAGGCGCATCGACGGGAACTGGTTCTCGACCGCCATATGGGATTTCGACGCCGATGACGCTTACTTCAACGGTATCGACATGGTCCTAGACGATCAGGGCGATCCCCGGATCTACGCTCACGTCGACAACGCCCAGGGGGATGCGAGGATGGTCTACTATGGGTCCTTCTCAGACCCCTCCATCGACAACGGCTCGGTCCCCTCGGACTCCAATTCGGACGGAATCTGCGACGCACTGGCCGCTGCTGTCCTGGACTACGGCCCGGGCCTGACCTTCGAGATGGGCTTCAATGCAGCATTCACGCCGCTGTACGAGGGGCTGCTGCCCACATCCATATCGATCAGCCCCTCCCTCCCAGCAGGCGTCTCTATGGACGCCGGCACCGGCGTGATCTCCGGCACCCCGGTCTACCCTGATCCCGACGGGACCATCTACACGGTCACGACCACATCCTCCAACGACGTCTGGTTCGGGCAGATCGAGATCAGGGTCATGGACGCCCCGCCGATGATATCTGATATCACGCCATTATCCTACTATGACACAACCAGGGCCAGGAATCACGATTCCTACGGGGTCGAGTACGACGAAGATGGGAACTCCTACGTGGCCGCCATGCGGGCAGAAAGCTCCTGCGGCAACGAGGCCCAGGTGTCTAAGCGTGACGCTGACGGGATATTGCAATGGTGCACCGCATTCACCTCCCTCGATGGATTGCCTGGCAACAATATGGATTCCGCGATCCGGGGGATGAAGATCGCTCCGGACGGCTCCATCGTCGTCACGGTCGTGAAGAGCGGAGATCTTCAGGTGAGTTACAACCACCGGACCTCTACACCTGTGGCCTACGACATCCACGGCTCCAACATATTCGGCTTCGGCGTGGTCAAGCTCGACCCCTCGACGGGCGCGCCACTGTGGACACGGCTCTCGAACGCCACCTCGCATTACAACGGCAACCCAATCGACCCAGAGCTGGAAAACTACCACTCCTCGTACGGGTCCGCCTGGATACGAGACTCCCTCAGCATCGACGACTCGGGCTCCATAACCTTCTCCTACAACGCCCAGGATTACGATTCGGGAACCTACGACATGGGACTCACGTTCGCGGGAATGGAGATTCCGACCGACAGTGCATGCACTCAATCTAACGGTCTCGTCAGCTCCCGAGTATCGGCAGGAGTGATCCGCCTCTCGCCCCAGGGGGAACCGGAGTGGCTCGTGGATGCCAGTCCGATGAACGGCTCGTCATGCGCCAGTTGGCACTGGGACTATTATTTGGGCAATGCCGCTGTCAGCAGCAGCTGGAAGGGTGACGCCAGGACGGTATCCACCGCCCACCCCGACGGGACAGTCAGCATAGCCGTGCCCTTCCGCGGCAATGTATCGATAGGAGGCGTCATCGTCGAAGGGAACAATCTCACCGACGGCTCGTACAGCCTCGCAATCGCCCGCATCTCGCAGAGCGGGCAGGTCCTGTGGGCGGATGCCGTCACCTCCCTCGATGATGGCATGAGCGCGTTCAATGCGAACTCGAACCAACAGTACAACTCCGACTGGGCATCCATGCTCACATACCCCAACGGGGACCTCGGGATCGTCTTCTCGGACAGGGATTACGACAACCGCGACGGCTCCGCTCCGACGATAAGCTTCCTCGGAGAGGAGCGAACCCCCGCGACAGGGTCATGGCTCGCAGTGGCGAGGGTCGACTCGACCGGCACGATGGTGTGGTTGAACGTCGTCGAGGGAGCAGGCATCGACGAGCAGCATGGCACATTGCACTCAGTACTCTCCGAAAGCGACACGATGAGGATACTCGTCGAGCGTGAATATTACGACACTACCAAGACATGGGACTCCGATTTCGGCAGCCTGAGGATGCTGCACATCGACGAGCTGGGCAGGTTGTCGGCGACCTCAGCCTCAACCGGCTCTAGCAACACCTGGAATTACATCGGCAACACCGAGTTCAACGACATAGCCATCCATCCGTCTGGGGACACCGTCATCATGGGCAAGCCGTACAACCAGAAGTGGGGGAAGCAGACCGCATCGACGACACTCTCCGATGGTCAGTCCATCTCGTCAACCGGCGGCCTCTTCAGGCTTTTCAACAGCATAAGCCACGAGGTTGAGGACAACTTCGCAATCCATCAGCAGTCGAACCAATTGATGGCCGAATCGGACGGCAGCCTTTCCACTTGGTCCATCCTAGAGGGCACCCTGCCACAAGGGCTCAGCTTGAACACCAACTCCGGGACAATATCGGGGACGCCGACATCACTGACGACTCTGGGCCAGGAGGCCGACATAACCCTCCGACAGAGCGTCAGCGTGGGCGGGGAATCGATTTACAGGACCCTCGACGTGACCGTCATCGTCGCCGACAGGGCACCCGAGGTCCTCTACGACACGGTCGGCAAGAAGGGCTGGTCCACCGGCTCCTCGAGCGGTACGGCCCACTACCCGTTCGAAACGGCGATCCTCAACGGCGTGCACATGCTTGGAAGCACAAACCAGTTCATGGCCGATTCTACAGCCAGCATCGAGAGGACGGTCAGCGTCCCGTCCGGCACATCCGCCGACTTCAAGATCAGATGGGGCACATCGTCCGAGTCCTCGGACCGCATGGAGCTGTGG
>MDTB01207509.1_pt1 | contig 20086 bp, 35 predicted proteins | sample 811161 | NCBI WGS metagenome assembly MDTB01 (sample SAMN05326650, study PRJNA326480) | marine metagenome | isolation source: seawater | place: Mediterranean Sea | collected 2009 | reverse complement strand
TAAAAGAAGGATTGAACGAATCATTTAGAATTATCAATCCAAACGAAACCGCTTCTTGTGGTTGCGGGGAATCAATAGGATTTTAAAAATGGATTCGTTTTATTACCTATCATTAATAATAAAGGAGAAAAATATGTTAGATTGGATTAAAGGAAGACTGGGAGAAAGAACTTCATTAGATGGAGCGGTTGCTATTGGCGGCGGTATCGTAATGATATTAATACCAACAAGTTTAATTGGTTGGGGTCTTATTGCATACGGTGCATGGACTATTTGGAAGAAGGAAGACTAATGAGTGAAGAAATAAAATCAAGCGGACACCATCCTGCTGATTCTAATGGAGACGGTAAAGTTTCCAAAGCCGAAGAAGCAATGTATTTAGAGTTTAAAAGAAAAGAACTTGAAGATGCTGATGCAATGCGTGATGCTCAAAGAAAAATGGCATGGTTCTCATTATATGGAATGTTAGCATATCCTGTTTTAGTAATAGGATCTAATGTTGTTGGGTACGAAAAGGCAGCCGATATTTTAGGCGATATGGCAGGAGTATATTTTATTGCTGTTGCTGGTATTGTTGCTGCGTTCTTTGGTGCGCAGGCATGGACGAAAAAGTAACCATAACTTGTAAAACAAAAAAATGTAATTATACAGGACCTGTATTACACTTTGCATTTATATATGGAACTACCCTTTGTCCACGTTGCGCTACAAAAGCACTCTGGGTAAAAGGTATGCGATCTCGCTAATTCTTTATTTCTCTACGGAGTGTAAAGTTTCGATTTTAACAGTGTCATGATAATCGCCGTCTGAAAAATCTCGGATGGCGGTTTCTTTATATAGATAACCATCTTTGACTCTATAACTAATAATCTCTTTTCTAAAAACACCTTCCATCTTAGAAAGAGATGTTTCAAAAGGTCCTTTATTAAAAGGTCCGAAGCCTTCTAATGCTCTATCAATAATTTCTTTCTTTGCTTGAGTTAATACCTCAACGTTATGTCCTTTGTATTTCACAATCTATTCTCCTTCGTCGTCAACGACTTCACTTTGTACACGTTGTGTTAATATTAAGCTTGAATTGCCAAGCGTATGTTCTGTGACTGCGGTTTCTACGATAGTATTATTTGCAGCGCTTTTGAGAGTTATAGGAACGATAGTATTATTTGCAGTGCCTGCGGTAACAGCTCCTGTTAAAGAAGGATCATTACCTCTAGCAAATCGAGCATTTTCAATCCATGTTGGATTGTTTGCTACTACATCGTCGTATACTGTTTTAATATGATCATGAAATGCGGTACCTGGTCCTTGTGTTTGAAAGTCCCAAGTAACAAAATTTACTTCATCCCAAAACGCTTCTCTTGCTGTATGGTAATCGTCATGGTACATAAACGATTTGCTACCTGCTTGATTTCTACCTATTAATAACATGTGGCCTTCAAAATGAGTTCCATTTACAAAACCGCTAGAAATCGTTAATGCGTATCCATCTTCAGAACATACAAAGACAACTCCGTTCGAAGCATTAAGGAATTCCTGATAACATGTTTTAATATAAACTTTCTTTTCTTCGTTAGTACCAGTTTCCACAGGAGTTATTTCCCAAGGATAAGAACCTGCGTTCATATTATCAATACAGTCATCAAACATACGATCAAACTCTACGTCGTTGATCTCTGTTATCATATCAAATCTAATTGCCATTATATAATCCTATTATGTCCAGGAGCCTGAAGTGTTACCTACACCATTCATCCTCTGCGCTGAAGAGATTGATTTGATCCAACTAGTGTAACCGCCGCTGTATGATCTGCTAAATGAGGAGTAGCTGTGCTGGTAATTGCCGACCACTACAGAAGTAAACCAATTAGAAGCCCTATTACCTTGGATTCGAATGCTCAGAAGATAACTACTGCTTCCTTTAATAGTGATTGTAAATGTGGCAACTTGCTGCACAAACGCTCCTCGCCAAGTGTTGTTGGTAATACTTCCGTACCCCACTCCATAACCATATGCGGTACCAGATTGCCCCTCATCAATAACCCAAGAGCTATTACTTGCTCCATACCATTCACTGAACGACATGGTTACACCAGAGCCTTTGCCAATCAAACCTCGGATGTCTGAATCGTTAAGAGAAGCAGTAGCAGTGCTCGCTCCGCCAGCTTCTACGTGAATCTGACTTAATGATATTGCACCTGATGTTTGTAATGCCATTATACTTACTCTCTATTAATAAACTATTTATTAGTCTATTAAGAGCTGGATTAAACCGTTTTCCCAATTCTCACGAACGTCATTTGCGTATGATTCGCTTTTACCAGGAAGTTTTCTTGTTTCTACAACTGTGCCGTTCTCTATAAGATCAACGACATACATTGAGTCTGGGCCACTTGAGCCTGATTCGTTTGTACCACTACTATGTACTTTTCTAATAGAACTTGTTCTTACTCTACTCATCTTCTTTCTCCAAATCGCTTTCGCGAATTATAATACCATGATCTGTATATCCTACAATGTCATCGTTTCCAAACGCAACATCATATACACCCCAAATAAATCCAACACAAAAGGCTACTCCGATTATAACAAGGCCTCGAATTGACCACATAGCCAAGTTATCTAGAAACTTATCTAGAAAGTTCAGCATTTACTTCTTCTCACTTGGATGCAATTCACCGCGTCTAACAAGCTCGTTACGAACCTTTTGCTTAACCTTAGGTACTGTATTTGATCTTGTATACATATCTAATAATTCTGCAAGCGGCATTGATTTTGCATATGAATGTTGAACTGTTACTTTACCAGTATTTCTATCTTTAACCGTCTGGCTCGGTTTTAATTTAATTGGCATTATCCAATTTCTCCATTGCTTGTACTATTCTATCAACTTCTGGATCATTAAGGTGTCCGTAGATACCAACATCTCCAGAGAAAGAATATTCGTTCATAAAATCTAGGGGAGGCTCAACAAAGTCTTGAGTCTCTCTATCCATAAATGCGATTTCCCATAGTCCTTTTCTATAACCATAAGAACCAGTGAATCTAACTACTGACAATATATAATCATCATAATCAAATTGCATTCTAACGCCGTCATGCCATTGAGTTTTTTCAGGCCACTTAGCCATTAACTGCTCCTGATGGAAAGCCTACTTCCCATGATACAACTGTATTTATTCTAAACGATCTCCAAGCTTCCTTATCAGTTGCCCACGCAGCAATGTGATCTGAATCTGAATCTATGTCTTTAATGCCAACCTTAATACCATTCTCTTCAAGAATCGTTTCATTAATAGTACAAGGCATAATACGAATCTCTTCAGTATTAATCTTTTTAAATACAACAGTCACAACACCTTTTTTCAGTGCTGTAATTAAGTTTTGTAATTCTGGCTTTTCCATAATATATTTCCAAATGTTTTAGTAGTGTCTATTATAACAAACTTTTCAGTGAATGTCAATAGTGGCGCCCTTGAAAGGAATCGAACCTCTAGTTGTCGGTTCGTAGCCGACTGTTTTATCCGTTAAACTACAAGGGCAGGCCTTATCCGACCAACCATGCAATCAATTGAAACTTTTGCATGAGTGGTCCAAATTCTTTTAATATTCCAACACAGAGTACAAAGAAAGAAACACCATTTAATAATATAAGTGCTCTATCTTCCCACAACAGTGATACCCATAACCATAAACCAATACCTATTGTGCCTGCGATTAAATCAATGTCCCTCCATTCAGGACCTGCAGCTCTTGCACATATTGCCGTCATAACCAACATAGATGCTGCCCACTTGACATACCAATCTATCTTTCTTTCACCTCTGTCAGAACGAATCATATTATTCGGCGATGTCTTCTTCAGTTAAAATATTAGCGGTTGGAAAATCAACAACATAATCGTCAATTCTCATAACGTATGTTCTGCCTTCTTCGGCAAATTCACCGGCTGCTGCTACTAGTTTTCGGCCGACTACTTCTAATGTTCTATCGGCATCTGTTTCGTGTGTATATGTATATCTTTTATTCATAATTGTTTTAAAACCTCCCAGGTTTCTTGCCATGAACTAACAGGATAGTTTGTTCCCATGTGTCCTAGCTCTATTGTTGTGGCTAACGGATAATCGTTGCCGCCAAAGTCCATCTTATCTCCAAAGAAATGGATGTGACCATATTTTTTATTTAGGATATCTGCTACTTGTGATTTAGTATTTCCTCTTGGAGCAATATCAATACTGATCATTCCACCAGATTGTGCTATAAGATGTGGATATTCATTATTTATTTCTGAACAAAGTAAACTGCGTTCATAATACTTCTTATCCCATTTATAATATTCTGCACGTTGCTCTAAAGTAGCACCACGACCTACAATAGAAAAGTTAACCATACCGACTCTTTCTTCGATATGACCACCAGTCTTAATTGGATATCTACTATTAGCAACTTTGTCTATAAGAAACTTTTTAAATTCGTAGTCCATTGTAAAATCATTTTTCTCTGCTCTTCGAGAACCTTCCCAATATTCATTGCCGTTGCATTGCCATACACCGTTAACGGCCTCATAAAATTCAAATCCTAATTGTTCAAAGGTCTTTTGTCTATCGGATCCTGTAACGAGGAATACATCGTTTGTCTCTGTAAATTCCATCATAAAGGATTTAAACTCAGGATCTATTGTTTTACGCGAATCGGTCAATGTTCCATCTACATCAAATACAAATACTTCACTCATATATATTCCGTTAAATTTAATAGGACGGCAGTTCCTGTTATTGCACTACCAATCATAATTGCTTTATCATTCCAACAGTGTCCTACATACGTCCAAGCAATAGAACTGCAAGCATATGCAATTTTACCAATAAAGATAAATCCTGCACTCTGAGTAAAGACTCCAAGAACTGCAAGTATCGTCGCTACCCATTTAATATAACTATCAATGGTGCCCGTAGGAGTGGCAGGACTTAGGTCTTCAACCTGTACCTGTAATTCTTCCATCTCTTGTCGTAGTCGAGCTCGTTCTGTGCTAAGCTCCATCGCAAGACGGCCAGTTCTTGTCATAGTTGACTCTTTGAACTGTTCCTTAATGTCTTTTCTAATTTCTTCTGTACTAACCATTTGTAATTTGTTCTTCAATAAGCTCTTTAAGTTTATCTAATTTATACCATAGAGAAGAATACATGACTGTTCTCCCATCGTTCCACTCTACAATATACCTTTTATAACCGTAAGGTCGGTCAGAAAAGATTCTAACATCACCGTAGGATTTTTCTAATAATCTCAATTTAAAAAATCCTTGAGCTGAGGTCTTTCTAAACCTTCTCTTTCTTCAAGTGGTTTAAACATATAATCTGAATAGGCCAAATACATTCGTGTAAATAATGAATGTTCTTGAATGATTGCTTGTAAGCGATGGGATTCATTCTTTCCTTTCTCCCAAGCTCTGTGATCATCTGAATAATTGTAATACCAATCATGCTTTTCTAATAAGTTAAAAAATTCGCTTGCGTCCATTACTTACTCCTTCATGTACTTTTTATACTTGTCATAACCTCGTGCGGCCGCTTTCTTACGGTCCACATGAGTGGCAGGGTTGTTGAACTTATTACAGTTCTTCGCGACTGGATTTCTCAACTTCTGCTTTTCCATTTTTCCTAAACCTTTTGTTATAACCTTTCTTAATACTTTTGGCAACACCTGACTTAGTCAAGTATACATACCACTTGCGAGCGTTAGTTAGAGCATCGTATTCTGCCCCACCTTTTAATGGTATTCTTTCCTTCTTCGCCATTACTCAATCCTTTTCCACTATTTATTAATTGGCACGCCCTTCAGGACTTGAACCTGAAACCTACAGCTTAGAAGGCTGTTGCTCTATCCAGTTGAGCTAAGAGCGCATTTCCAATTAACTTTCAAACTCACTCATATACTCATTCATGAGTTTCTTCTGTAACCTTCGAGCTTCCTTTTCCCAGGGCTGCAGCCAATAATTTGTTTCGGAATGGTCCTTACCTTTCCAGTATTGGAGATTATCTGTTAACTCTCCTCGAGCAAACTGTTTTACATGGACTAACTCATGAGCCAATGTCGACATCCAATTCCCATACAACGCGATGTCTATAATAAAATTTCTCGAATCCACGGACTCGCAAAGTCCTTCACTGTGGGAGTTGTCTACAAAGAGCTTGTGATGGAACCTAACTTGAATGTTGGTACGGAGTCGATGGATGTTAAGCTTCTTTGCGAATAACTTAACCGCCATCAGTGCCGAGGCCTGTAGATTCATGTCTAATTGTCCGTCACGTGGACCCGAGAAAAAAACTTTCATATTATGTTAATCCTATATACAACAAAAATAATACAAATAAAATTACGAACGCATTTTTCCAGATGAATTCAATACTTCCTAAGACGATCTTAATAAATGCAATGCCTAGAAGCAGTATAATTAGATAAGATCCAAATACAAGTACTAGTTCCATTCTTGGTTGATGCCACCTTCGTTATACGATTGTGTTAAGTTCAACTCTGAAGCAGCATCAAACTTATCGTCTGAATACAATGCAAAATCTTTCATCTTTGCTAACTTGGCAGCAGCACGTTCATTCTTTGCTGTTTCTCTGCGTTCCTTATTAGCTTCTTGCTTGTCGTACTTCTTCTTTTCCTTTAATAGGAACTTTTTAATATCTTCAAAACTCATTTGTTTAGCCATGTTACGCTGCCTCCATTTCATTTTGAAAGAATTCATTAACATAGGCAGATACAATCTTTGAAGTACCACCGATATGCCATCTGTATTCTTTGTTAGACATTGCTTCATAACCACCGTCGTAATCTTTCCAATTGTAAATTGTAAAAGGACGGATAGCATTGAAGTCAAAATCTTCGATATTCATTTCCCACTCAATATCGACCTTGCCGTCACCGGAAGATTCTGTGCATTGTGGATGACCGAAGACCTTAACAAGATCTGCGTAAGAGGCTTTGATATAGCCTTGAAGACTAGTCGATACGAAGGACGACCTTGGTTTGATTTCGTAATTTTCTGAATTCATAACAACTCCCATTGATTTAATTTATACAACCATTATACCATAGTTTCTTTATGATGTCAATAGTTTTATGATAAAAAGTTCATTTATTTTCATTATTATTAGAACAAAAAAGAATATCTATATAATAATAGGTTATATTAGACTCCGTGCGTCATATGTTCGTAAGCATCAGGGCATGTATTGATATTGTCACCGCAACCGCAGATTTGATCCTCTTCAATTGATGGTGCTCCTACCATATCCCTGATTTGTGATTCGGTATACCTTTGTTTGCCACCTACGGTGGATTGCTCCGCAAGCAATTTTATTTGTTCGTATGTAAGTGCCATTTCTATTACTCCTTTATGATTTGATAGATCTATTCTAACAGGATCTTGGCTACTTGTCAATAGATTTCTGAAATTATTTTTGCTGGACTGCTCCTTATACAATATATAGAAATTACATGATATGAAAAAAACTATTGACATTCACTGTGAACTGTTGTAGAATGGTATCATAATGAATTGTTTGAGAAGGAAGTAAGGCATGATTCGGAAGGATGCAACCTTGACGACAGGTCATTTATTTTAAATTAACTATTGACATGAACGCCTAACTGTGGTATAATGGTGGTTGATGATGGAGATTACAATTGACAAAGAATACTGAACAGTTCAGAATCCTTACTGCTCGACAGCACGTTCGAGAAAGGATTGGTATGTACATGGGCTCAGCCTCTAAGGAAGAGATCGAAAGATTCGTTCTTGGAGAATGGAAGAAAGCCACATATGTACCAGCACTATCAAAAATGGTAGACGAGATTCTCGATAACTCTATCGACGAAGCTATCCGTACTAATTTCAAATTCGCAAACAAGATTAATGTATCTATTAATAACAACGAAGTAACGGTCACTGACAACGGTCGAGGTATTCCTCAAGACAAGATCTTTGACGAAGCTTCAAACGAAAACATCTTAAGACCTGTTGCTGCTTGGACGAAAGTCAACGCAGGTACTTCTTTTGATGACGAACGAGTTACGATCGGTACTAACGGTGTTGGTTCAGCTGCAACTAATTTCCTATCTAAATCATTCTCAGGTAAAACATGGTCTAATAAAAAGTCAATTCAACTTGACTGTGAAGACGGTGCTGATGCCATGAAGGTTAAGACAGGCAACAAAGTAGGGAGCGGTACCGAGGTATCATTTGTTCCTGACTTTGATTTGTTTGAGGTTGACTCATTGGAGCAACTTGATACTATTATATTAATTGAAGATCGTCTCATCAGTTTGCAGATGGCATTTCCTGAGATTCAGTTTTCCTTTAATAAAAAGAAAATCATGGTTAACAACTTCAAGAAGTATACCGAAATGTTTTCTGATACAGTAATCATGGAGAAGACAAATAATCTTTCCTACTTTATTGCACCTTCGGAAGATGGGTTCAGAACTAACAGTTATGTTAACGGAGTGAATACAAGACAGGGTGGTACTTACGTTGACCACTTTATGAATACTATTATTGATTCGTTAACTGTCAAAATTAAAAGACGCCACAAGGTTGAAGTTCTTAAGACTACGATCAAGAGTGGTATTACATTTGTTATGTTCGCTCGAAACTTTGTGAATCCTAAATTTGATTCTCAAACAAAAGAACGTCTAACTAATCCAATTGGTAATATTAAGGAACACCTAGATATCTGTCAGGTACGTGATGCTGAGTGGCTTGCGCAGAAGATATTAAATACTCCTGATATAATTGACCCAATCATTGAGGCTCAACTTGCGAAGAAGCTAGCGGCCGATAGAAGAGCTGCTACTTTGGCTCAGAAAAAGTTACGTAAGGTAAAGGTTGCGAAACATATCTCTGCTAACAAAGACAATGCAACTCTGAAAATTGTGGAAGGTGATTCTGCGATGGGATTCTTATTAAAGGTTCGTGATCCTGATACGATTGGAGCATTTCCACTTCGTGGTGTGATTATGAATACCTGGGATATGAAACCTGCAGAAGTATTAAAGAACAAAGAACTATCGGAATTGGTAGCGGTTCTGGGTCTCGATATTAACGATCCAGACAGTGTGGACAATATGACATACAAATATATAGCCACATTAACAGATGCTGACCATGACGGTATAGGACATATATCGCCGTTGTTGATTGCGTTCTTTTACAAATTTTGGCCTCGACTGTTATTGGAGAATCGTGTTCAGATTACAAGAACACCTATTATGATCTCTACTAAAGCAAAAGATGTCAAGTGGTTCTATACTTATGAAGATGCTCAAGTGTTCAAAAAGAACGGTGGATATCATCATAGATATATTAAAGGTCTAGGTTCTTTAACCGAAGACGAATACCATATCATTATTAATAAACCTGAGTATGATACAGTTACTGTTGACGATGCTTCGGTATTTCAAATGATGTTTGGTAAAGATTCAAGTTTAAGAAAGGAGTATATGTTCGCATGAATTTAGAAATGTTTACAGAAGAGCTGAAGGGTAATAACTATCCAATCTCAAAGGTTGCCTCTAACGAATGGAAATCATTCGCAATGTATACAGTTGAGAGTCGTGCTATTCCTAATATGATTGATGGTCTTAAACCTGTTCAAAGGTTCTACCTTTATTCTTCGTTATTAAATAGTAAGAAGGATTTCAAAAAGGTATCCGCAGTGTCAGGTATTATTTCTGACTACGGTTATAATCATGGCGAATCATCAGCTGCTGGTGCAGGACAACTGATGGCCGCTGAATGGAATAACAACATCTGTCTAATTGAAGGTCGTGGATCATTTGGTACTCGATTGGTTCAAGAAGCTGGTGCTGCTCGTTATGTCTATTCAAGAGTACATGATAACTTTAATAAGTACATCAAGGATATTGATTTAAGTCCTATTCACGAAGATCCTGAGCATCAACCTCCATCATTCTATTTACCGATTCTACCTTTAGTGTTGGTCAATGGAACAAAAGGTATTGCGACAGGATTTGCGACTAACATCCTACCGCACGATCCAAAAGATTTAAAGAGAGCTTGTCTACAATATTTAGATAAAGGTAAAATTGTCACAAAGCCTAAAGTTAAGTTTCCTGAGTTTAAGGGAACGGTTGAGCAATCCAAAGAGGATCCAACCAAATATGTTTCGTATGGTACCTTCAAACGTTCTGGTAAAACAGGCGTCTCCATCACAGAGGTACCATACGGATTTGACCGAGAAGGATATGTAAAGGTACTCGATAAGCTCGAGGAAGATGGAGATATTGTATCCTACGAAGATAAATGTAATAAGGAAGGTTTCCGATTTGAAGTAAAGCTTAAATTGTCTTCGGTTAAATGGACCGATACCAAACTTATTACCAAGTTTAAACTCAGTAAGCCATTTGCTCAGAACCTAACAGTTATTGATTTTGATGGTAAACTTCGCGAATACACAGATGCTCGAGACCTTATAAAGGACTTTTGTGATTACCGCCTTGGTATATTGCAGCAGAGAATTGACGCTCGTATAGAAGAGTTTAATGAAGAGGTCCGATGGCTTAATGTTAAAATGGAATTCATTCAAGCAAATATTGATGATCGTATAGTATATAAAAATAATACTAAAGAACAGGTCGTCAATCAAATAATGCAAGAGACGTCTGCGCTAGGAGGTGACACAAACAGATTGCTCGCATTAAGTTTCTTAAATGCAACAAATGAAGAAATTGTAAAGTTAAAGAAACAGATTGAAGAATCTAAAACAACATTGAGCTTTTGGAAATCAACAACCCCATCAGAACAATTTAATACAGACCTGGAGAATGTATAATGGAAAATCATATAGCTAAAGTAGAACTTGACACAAGTTCTTATATAGATGAAAACGGAGTAAGTGTTGTCGTTTATTTTGGAGAAGGATCTTGTGACCCTGTAGTTGAACATACGTTTGATTGGGAAACAATGGTTGAGAATTATTTTGAGTCTTATACTGTCGATGATAAGATTAGAGAAATGGATATGGCAGATGCTGCTCTTCTTGTAACCAAATTGGAGCAAATTGCATTATATGCTAAAAATATGCTCGAGGATTATGCAGAGCAAGACGTGGAGACCCCTCCTCTATCCCGCGAAGATTTTATAGAATAAGGATAAATAATAATGAACATGAACAAAATAAAATTAATTTGGAAATATAGTCTGGGTGGATATTCAGACGATAAAACTAGGCCCTATGATGAGTACATTACAATTGTCAGAACAGTCATTGTTGGTGTAAACTTTTTAACGTGTTTCTTTATTATGGCAAATACTATTAGGCATTGGTGATATGAGCAGAAAAGATGATTATGAAAGAATGGATACTAACAAGTATCTTAATTTAAATTTAAAAACGGATGGATTACCCCTACCAGATGTTAACGCGCAATATATTGAATTCTTTTGGAGAATGGATTATAAATGGTGGCGTGATGTTGAGCCAGGCGATGTCGTTGTTGATATTGGTGCTTGTGTTGGCTTCTTTGTTTGCCACGCACTTGACCGTAATGCTTCTCGTATATATGCTATCGAGCCTTCAAGACCTCACCTCAAAACTCTTGTCAGTAATGTCTCGGATTACTTTATTGATCATGGTAAGATTCCCGTTATTCCAATCGAAGCAGGAATAGGTTCTACTGAAAATCATTTTAATAATGTATTCTCTGAATACGATGATTTCAAAAAGATGTCATTTCTTGATCTTGTGGTTGATTATGATATTCCAAAGATTGATTACCTCAAAATAGATTGTGAAGGTGGAGAGTATGGTATCTTTAACAAAATAAACATGCCTTATTTAACCAAGAACGTAAAACACATCGCGGTCGAGTTTCATTTAAGTTGTTATGGTGGTGCTGCAAAACAATGGCAAAAAGTAAGAGATAATATATTGCCTGAGTTCGCAAAGGTACGATGGATGGATGATAAACACAAAGAGCTGGCACACGACGACAAATGGTTAGCTGCAGGCGATTGGTCTAAGTGTTGTGCATTCATGGTATACATCACTAACGAATAATCTCACTAACTTAATTCTAATAAATAATACTATACAATAAACAGTATAATATTTTAGGATTGACTAATGGCAGAAATTATTAACAATTACTTATCTCCAACTAATTTTACGATTAGTATAGAAAAGCTTCCTCACGTAGAGTTTTTTACTCAGAAACTATCAATTCCCGATATCACATCGACTCCTCAAGAATTGCCATCACCTTTAAGTGGTCTATATGAATATGGTAGTAGAATAGATTACGGCGAATTATCAACTACAATGATCATTGATGAAAACATGAATAACTATAAAGAGATCTTAAATTGGATCGAAGGTTATGCTGCTCCAGAAAATTCAGACCAAAACAAATTAAGAGAAAAGGTTGGCTTTGAATCTGATATTATTTGTACTATCACTAACTCCCACAAAAATCCAAACATAAGATTTACATTTAAGAATTGCTTTCCTACAGGTTTGGGCGGTGTTGCTCTTGATGTTAATGTTACTGATGTTGCTTATGCAACAACTTCTATTACTTGGAGATACGATACTTTTACAATGGAACAAATATAAGAAGAAACTTTTATTATGAATTATGATTTTATTGAGATAGGAACTTCGGACTTTGATACTCTTATACAGACAGCAACCAACGACACTATTGGTTTATCTATTGATCCTATACAGTTTTATTTAGACCGCTTACCAAATAAAGATAATGTTGATAAACTTAATTGTGCTGTTTCTTTTGATGGTAAACCAGGTAAAGATAAAGTATATTACATACCTCTCGAAACTATACAAAAACACAATATGCCACTTTGGATTCGTGGATGTAATTCTGTGGGTGACTATCACTATCAACACAAAAAGCATAACCTACAATCAGTCGTAGAAACAATTGAAGTAGATTTAATTCCGCTAAGCGAAATCTTTGAAGAATACAATGTCGATAAACTTACCGTACTTAAAATAGATACCGAAGGTGGGGATTGTAAAATACTTCGGTCATTTATTCCTTACTTAAAAGATCAGGAACAAGGCCGCTGGCCTTTATGGATTGAGTTTGAAACAAACATACTAACTCCAAAAGAAGAAGTTGATGAAACGATTGAGCTTTATATAGATCTTGGCTATAAATTAGCAAGACGTGGTGTTGGTGAAGAAAACTCCATATTAACCATTGACATTTAGACCAAAGTTTGATATAATAGATATGAATGAAAAGTTTTGAGACAAAAATAAATTATGGACACAAATGACATAGCGGCCATCTGGGCTAAAGACTCACCAATAGATGAAACTAATCTGGTTGGTGAAAGTAAACGAATCCCTGAGTTACACAGTAAATACTATAATCTTTATTATAGAGAAGTCTTGCGTGTTAAAAAACTTAAAGCAGAATACAAAGAACTAGAAATGGATAAGCGCAATTGGTACGATGGTTCTATGGCTGAAGAAGATCTAAGAGAAAAAGGATGGAAGCCGTTTCAAAGAAAGGTAATAAGAAACGATTTGGATAAGCATATTCAATCAGATAAAGATGTTATTAAATTGAGTCTTACAATTGATTTCCATACCGCAAACGCAAACTACCTTGAAGATATAATTAAAACAATACACAGCAGAAACTTCGTCGTTAAGAATATGATTGATATATTGAAGTTTCAGTCCGGAGATTATTAATGGATTGGTTAACAAAGTTTTGGAGAAAACCTGAAGTTCAACAGGAAACTCTTGTCATAGACATGATGAAAGACGATGTTGACCCAGAGCAACTAACAATTGAAAACGCATATAAGACAAGATGGATTTGGTACCATACAATATTAGCAATAGGTATATTTTTCACTAATGTATTATTAATCGCAATACTTTTGTTGTTGGCAATTAAATTATGAGTGAAAGAATCGAAGTAGAATATATTAACGCAGTATACATGCGGATCAAAGCCGACTCAGGTTTAAAGGTTGAGTTGTCTGAGTTCTTTGCATTTAAGCCAGAAGGTTATCAATTCAGTCCAAAATATAAAGCAAGAGTGTGGGATGGTACGATCCGTTTGTTTCAGCCTATGCGTCCTGTATTATATGTTGGTCTACTTCCACACCTTAAAAAGTTTTGTAAAGATAGAGATTATATATTAGAAGCACCGGTCGAGATCGGAGAACCAGAAATCATAGAGGATGGATACGTTGAAGAATTGGCTGAAACGATTAACTGTAAATTTAAACTAAGAGACTATCAGATCGAATATATCACTAACGCTTTGCGTAACCGCAGATCTTTATCTCTATCGCCGACATCATCTGGTAAGTCTTTAATTATTTACCTAATACAACAACATTACTATCAAACCTTTGGATTAAGAACATTAATTATTGTTCCTACTATTTCGTTGGTACATCAGATGGCTGGTGACTTTGTTGATTACGGTTGTGATGAAAATGATATCTATAAAATACAGGGTGGAGTTGATAAGAATACCAAAGCACCGATAGTAATATCTACATGGCAATCTTTAGTCAAACTGGATAAGAATTGGTTTGGTCAATTTGGTTGTGTGATGGGTGATGAAGCTCATACCTTTCAAGCAAAGTCATTAACAACCATTATGCATAAACTCGAAGATTGTACTTATCGTCATGGATTTACGGGTACACTCAAATCAGCAGAAAGTAAAACACATAGGTTAGTACTTGAAGGTTGTTTTGGAGAAGTAAAAAGAATTGTATCCACAAAGAAATTAATGGACGAAGGTACGGTTGCTGATTTTGAAGTAAAGGCTATTGTATTGAATCATAGTAACGAAGCAAAGGCTGCATTTAAAAAGGCAATGGGTCAGGTTAAAGAATCAGTTAAGAAGTGGCCGGCCGAAAGAGAGTTCATCGTAAATCATGAAAGGAGAAACAATTTTATTAAGAACCTTGTTCATTCTCTTAAAGATCAAAACAATTTAATACTATTTGACCTTGTTGAAAAACACGGTAAGATACTTGAGCCCATGTTACATAAAGAAGGTAGAGAACTACATTTTATATACGGAGCAACGAAAGGAGAAGAGCGTGAACGTATACGACATTTGGTTGAGAACGACCCTGATAAGAAACATAATATACTCGCATCCTATGGAGTTTTTAGTACTGGCGTTAATATTAAACGACTTGATAACGTAATCTTTGCCTCATCTTCCAAATCTGAGATTAAAGTATTACAATCAATAGGTAGAAGTTTACGTAAAGCTGAGGACTCGCAGAAAGCGGTCCTCTATGATATTGCTGATGATTTATCGGTAGGTAGTTACGAAAACTATACATTGAAACATTTTAAGTCGAGAATTGAAATCTACTCGTCAGAGGAGTTTCCGTTTAAAATATTTACTGTCGACATATAAAACTAATATACCTTTAAAGTCGATAAACTTATTATACAAGGAATTTGGAGACTTGTCAATAGTTTTTTAGAAAAAAGTTTAATTAATTTCATATTTGTTAACTTTCTATTGACAAAACAGAGAAAATGGTATATAATTACATTATTAATTTAAAAAAGGAGCATTAGTTTGAAATGGCTAAGAAACGAAATTACGTAAACAACAAAGACCTCCTCGCGGCATTAATTGCCTATAGAGAGGCAGTGGCAGAGGCAGAAGAAGGTGGCGAAGATAAACCCGTCGTACCTGATTACATCGGTAAATGTATTATGATGATTGCTCAAAGATTGGCAACAAGACCAAACTTTAGTGGTTATATGTATAAAGAAGAAATGATCTCAGACGGAATTGAGAACTGTCTTCAATATATACATAACTTTAATCCAGATAAATCTCAAAATCCATTCGCTTATTTTACTCAAATTATTTGGTATGCATTCTTAAGAAGGATCTCTAAAGAGAAGAAGCAGATGTATATTAAATTTAAAGCCTCACAAAGGCAAATGATGGACAATGAAGTATTTGATTCAGCGGGCGAACCAGTTACTGGAAATCAACTTCCTGATTATATTAACGACTTTATTGATGACTTTGAAACAAAACTTAAAAAGAAGTAAGCTATGTTTGATTATGAGAACGCATTTGACTATACGAAGCCGACTGCTGCCTTAATAGGTAGATTCCAACCTTGGAACGAAGAACATACAAAATTATTCATAAAGTCCTTGACATTAACAGGACAAATTGTTATAATGGTTCGAGAAGTGTATAATCCAACAGAGATCGAATCAGATAATCCGTTTGGAGAAATTGCTGTTATTGATCGTATTAAGAAAAGTTTAGGAGATGCTGGCTTTGAAGAAGGCCAAGAGTATATGATCCAAATGATTCCTAATGTTGTTGATGTAACATTGGCAAAACAATTAAGAGAAGATGAATTATGAAGTTAGTATCTAACAAAGATCCAATATTAACAAAAGTACTACAAGATGTCGATATTGAAAATCCTCAGATTGATTTAAAGCAAACAAAGAACGATATGGTAGAGCTGATGGTCTCTAAAAGAGGGCTAGGCCTTGCTGCATGTCAAGTCGGTATAGATTATAAATTGTTTATTATCGGTGAAGACAAAAAGAATACAATGATGTTCGTGAATCCTGAAGTTATATCTGTTTCAGAAGAAACTGAATTGGATGTTGAAGGTTGCCTATCATATCCTGATGTATTTGTTAAAATGAAAAGACCTAACATGGTTGAAGCCAGGTGGTTTGATGAAGAAGGTAAACCACAGGAAGGTAGATTTGAAGGTTACACTGCAAGATGTTGGTTACATGAATATGATCACCTTCATGGTGTTCTATATAAAGATAAAGTATCTCGACTCAAATGGGATAGAGCTCTTAAAAAGAAATCAAAAATTACAAAACAAAGATCACAGTTAATGGCATACATGGCAAACGCTCAAGCAGCATTGGATAACGCCAAAACCGCACAGGAGTAATATGAAGATCGCGATCGTTACCGATATTCACATCGGTGTCCGTGGAGATAGCAAAGTATTCCACGAAGTCCAAAGAAAGTTTTTCGAAGAAGTATTTTTTCCATATATTGATGAACATGGTATCACCACTGTGTTTGATCTTGGAGATACATTCGACCGCCGTAAGTATATTAATTATGCGTCACTATCGGCAGGTAAATCTTTCCTCTTTAATAATTTAGTAAAGCGTAATATTGACTTTCATTGTCTTATTGGCAACCATGATACTTATTACGCAAGCACAAACGAAATCAATAGTATGAATCTATTGACACAAGAGTATCCTCAATTTACTCTATACCAAGATACTGCTGTAGAATTAGAACTTGGTTCAACTAAATTCCTTATGCTGCCTTGGTTAAATAAAGAGAACGGCGAAAAGAATTTAGAGATCGTTAGAAACTCTGATGCTAATATATTGATGGGACACCTTGAAGTAAAAGGTTTTGAGATGATGAAAGGTGCATTATGTACGCATGGTATTGATATGAACGTGTTTAAACATTTTGAGTCTGCGTTCTCTGGTCACTTTCACCATCCTTCAAGATATGGCAATGTTGAGTACCTTGGATCACCATACGAAATGACTTGGTCTGATTATAAAGGTAGTCGAGGTTTCCATGTATTTGATACTGAAACTCGAGAGATGGTCAAGATTGAGAATCCTAATCGTGTATTCTATAAAGTATTTTATGATGATGCTGATTGGACAGTTGATACTGTTGCTAATTACGACGTCGAACAATATAAAGATACCTATGTAAAGGTCATAGTACAAAATCGTACCAATGCTTATCTATATGATATGTTTATGGGTCGTATGTCAGAGTGTGGAGCTGTTGACGTTAGAGCTGTTGATGATCATATGAATTTAGATGCAGAAGGTGTTGATGAAATACTTGATGAAACAAAAGACACAACTGAAATCCTGTCTCAATATATTGATGGTCTTGAAACCAATGTTGATAAGGCAAAGGTAAAAGGATTAGTTGATGAATTATATCATGAGGCGCTTAGTTTATGAGAATTAACTTTGAGAAGGTTAAATATAAAAACATACTATCTACAGGAAACGTATTTACTACTATTTCACTTAATGAAGTACCTAGCACGCTAATCGCAGGTTCTAATGGCTCAGGTAAAAGTACATTGCTTGATGCAATTGTGTTTGGTCTATACGGTCGACCTTTTAGAAATATTAATAAAGCTCAGCTTGTTAACTCTATTAATAATAAAGAACTCATCGTTGAACTATACTTTGCCGCAGGTGGTGATAAGTATATGATTCGTCGTGGTATCAAACCTAATCTCTTTGAGATATGGAAGAACGGTGCAATGATTAATCAAGATGCATCTGTTCGAGACTATCAAGCGTTCCTTGAAGATTCTATTCTAGGTATCAACTTTAAAGCATTCAATCAAATCGTAGTACTTGGTTCTGCTACTTATATTCCTTTTATGGAATTGAGAGCATATCAACGTCGTGAGATTATCGAAGACCTATTGGATATTCAAGTGTTCTCTGTTATGGGTACATTAGCTAAAGAGCGTATGTCAAGTATTAAGACTGATATTAACGACAACAAATACGAAATAGAAATGGTTGAGAACAACATTGAATCTGCTGAAGAAAACAATGAAGAGATTCGTAAAATTAAAACTGTTGAAGTCGATAAGATTAAAGAAAAGATGGGTACTCATATTGATGATATAGAAACTAAGAATGGTACTATTGATACTCAAGATGAGATTATGAAAGTACTCTACGATGATATTTCTGATAAACCTGATGAGAAATCAAAGTTTGCTGATGCAACTGAAAAGAGAGCTGAGCTCGAAAGAAGTAGAGTACAATTTGAAAAGGAACTATCGTTTTACGAACATAACGATGATTGCCCAACATGTAAGCAAGGTATTGCGCATGATTTCAAACAAGAACAGATTATAGATAAGAATCAACAGAAAGCTGGTATTGAAAAAGGTTTAGTTGATATAGCAAAAACAATTAAGAAGCATCAAGATCGTCTTGGATCTATTTCAAAAATCGAAGAACAGATTCAATCAGTTAACTTTAAGATCTCTGAGATCCGAGCTGAAATCAAAATGTCGAAGAATGCGTTAGTTGCATATAAGAAAGAACTCGACAATGCTCAGAAAGAAGTTGATGAAGTTGATACAACCAAGCTTGAGAAACTACAAAAGAAATTAGATAAGCAAGTTGAGATACGAACAAAGTTACTTGATGAACATGAAGTACTCAATATTGTTCAAACCATTTTAAGAGATGGTGGTATTAAGGCAAAGATCATTTCTCAGTACATACCTGTTATTAATAAACTTATCAACAAGTATCTTGCTGCGTTTGATCTATTCGTTGACTTTCAGCTTGATGAAGAATTCAATGAAGTAATACGTTCAAGGTTCAGAGACAAGTTCACCTATGCTAGCTTTTCCGAAGGTGAGAAACTACGTATCACATTATCAATTATGTTGGCTTGGAGATCGGTTGCTAAACTAAGATCCTCCGTTTCAACTAATCTGTTGATACTCGATGAAACTTTAGACGGTGCCTTAGATGGTGTCGGTATTGAAAGTTTGATTGAGACATTACATGGACTGAATAACGATGACAACATCTTTGTGATATCACACCGCGGAGACCAATTTGCTGAGAAATTTGAGAACAACCTCAAGTTCGAGAAGATCAAAAACTTTTCTGAGCTCGCAGCGTAAACCTATTGACATTGTGTGTCAACTAGTTTATAATGGTACAAACTAAAAGGCAATATGGCATTGACTAAATTCTATACATCTGTTGAAAGATACGGAAATAATATTTTACATCGTGGATACGACAACGGCAAACGTTTCTCGTATCGTGTACCGTTTCAGCCAACCCTATATGTTCATACTCCGAAGTCAGGAGAAGAAGGCTATCGCTCTTTAACGGAAGGTAACCTACCATTATCTCCACACAAGTTCGGTGATATGCGGGAAGCTAAAAACTTTATTGAAGAATACAAAGGTGTTCACGGTATGAAGATCTTTGGT
>MDTB01237311.1_pt1 | contig 20088 bp, 19 predicted proteins | sample 811161 | NCBI WGS metagenome assembly MDTB01 (sample SAMN05326650, study PRJNA326480) | marine metagenome | isolation source: seawater | place: Mediterranean Sea | collected 2009 | reverse complement strand
GGCGGCGTTTGAAACCGTCAAGGGGGCGGGAGAGGGAATCCTTGATGACTTTATGGACACACTTTCTGGAAACTTTGATAAGATTGGCAAGCGGCGCGAGCGCCCGAAGTACGAGCAATTCAAGGCCGACATGGGCATTTACAATTTAAGCGAGGAGCAATTGGCAGCACTCTACACGCAAACCAAAGATCTTGATGTAACAATTCTAGCAAACAGGGAAAGCTATCAAGCGAATATGAAAGAGACTAATTTTCCAAAAGGGGTTCCGTACAATATTGCAAGGATGTACAACAAGCAGAGCGACATGTGGCAGAACACGCCTAACGTGTATGGGAGCGACGCCAAAGACGTTGTGAGCAAGTACAAGAACAAGGAAGGATTTTCAGATGTGATGAAGGAGATTTATGAAGAAGTCCAAAGGACAGAGGTGGAGAAACCGCATTCAGATGAGGAGTTGGCCAAGTACGCACCCGGGTCTGAATTCCCTACTGGTGCAAGCGAAAGGCCAGACGATCCCGGGTTGGAGCCGGAGAAGTATGATGTGAAACCAGTGTCAGATTTGGACGTCAATGAGAAACTCAATGACGAGTTTGGCAGACTACTACTTGAAAATGCAAGAAGGCCAGAAACGGAAAAATTACAAGAAGAAAATTTGGATAACACTATTAAGACAGAATATGACCGCACAAAAAAAAAGTATAGCGACCGACTTCAACGACGTCCCTATGTAGCGGATCCAGGCGAATTTGACGATCCTGAACCAACTATAGAAGTGGTTCCTGAGTTCAGCGTAAGAGAGCCCGAAAAAGAAGAATACGACAAACCAGTGGCACCGCCTCCGTTTGCCGAAGCAGATCCAGTCTTTGTAGAAAAACCCTTTGAAGGCGCAAAGCCAGTCCCCAGCGACCGAATCGACCTACTAGATGATACCTTCGCAAAACCCAGGCCAATTGTGGGATCACCACCTCCAAAACGCAAAGTGATTGTTCCACAGTGGTACGAACACCAGGTGTTTGTTGAGGATTCTGAGGGTGGTGATACTGCGGAAGAACGATGGGAAAAAAATGTCATAACGAACTTTTTTGGTGGAAATGAGGCAAATTTTCGAAGCGCTTTCGAAGAAATCGAAGAAAGAATTGCTGTTAATGATGTTTTGTGGGACGATCAAGTAGAAAAGCAACAAAAACCGCTGAAAGACTGGGAAGAAGAGAAGCAAGATTACGAACAAAAAATTGCACTTCAGAACCAACAAATTCAACTTCAGAACCAACAAATCGCATTTCGCGACGCTATGGAAATGGCCAAATACGAAAGGGAGAAAAGCGAAGATCTCCAATCACAGCGAGAAGTTTTCAATGAAGAAACGAGAGATTACCAGGTTAAAAAATTTGAAGCCACTGTCAAAGAACTGGATTACGAAGCAGAATTGCGCGATTACGAAGAAAAGACGCAGGAGGCCCAGAGAAAGTACGATGCCGATTTACAAAATTGGGAAGCAGCTCGGGAAGAGCGCGATGAAAAAGTTAGAAGAGCCCAAGCTGAATTTCATGCTAAATCAGACGAATACAACAAGAAAAAGGCCGAGCACGCAGAGGACAAGGAGCTTTTTAATGAGAAAACAAACACAGACGCTGAAAACCGGGTTCTAGAGGCGCGTATCAGAGCTGAGTTTGAAGACAAAAGGGACAAAGAGGTGGAGGAACAAATATCCGAAATCAAAGATCAAACCAAAAAAAAGATTGAAGGGGAAAGAAAAAGACAAAAAGAAAAAAATGAAAAAGACATTGCTCAATACAAAAGGGAAAAGCGGAAACTTCAAAGGTGGGAACAAAATGACAGAAATAATCCAATATACGCAGAAAATCGGGAAAAACTAAGGCTAATGAAGGAGCAGAATGAAATAGCAAAAGATAAAGGTACAGACGCCGCAACCAAAAAGGCAAACATAGCAGCAAAACTTAGAGACGAACTTGGCGTGACCCCAGAAGAAGCCAAAAAGGCCGCGGAAGAGTTTGTCGACGGGCTCGACTACAATCAGCCGTACGAATACCTCCCCAACTTTATGACGGAGGCAGGACTCAAGACTGCACTGAGCAGCAAGGAGACCGAGGACCTTGAGAAGTGGTTGAGCGGGGTTGGGAAGGACGCCGTCACTTTGTCGTTTGCGGCGTTTGGGGTGAACACAGCCGACCTGTACGGCGACGACGGAAAAATTGACAGGAACAAGGCCCTTGATGCCTTGAAGAAGCAGGCGGTTCTGCGGGCGGCGTTCCCAACCTTTGCCGCTAACAGAGACATGGTCTCCGGCACCATGACCGCGCTCGGGACTTACCTTGGGTCATTCAAGAAATTAGACAAAAATGGGAATATAATGAAAGACCCCGAGACCGGAAAAGATATACTTGACACGGACAAACTCGCTTCGTGGACAAAAAGCAGCCTCTTTATTGCTGATGTCATTTCCTTTTCCAGCCTTGCCCTGCCCTTTATTGCCAAGGGTTACGAAGCGCTTCTGTGGGCCAGAGACTCCTTGTACATGCCCCTTGAGCCTTATGCTGTTCCAGATCTTATAGTGACGCCTCTCAAGAATCTCAGCAGGGTGGACGAGGCAAGGTGGACGGTCCAGGCGTGGCGGCAGGACATTGTCCGGGTGACCAACAGCCTGCTCGAAAATGTGGAAAAGACCACCGAGGCCTCGCGGGGCATCCTGGACGCCAGCTCCATGCCGGGTCAGTCTGATGCTGAGCTAAGAGCCATCGAAATATGCAACGGGGGGTACAATCCCCTCAAAGAATGCACAGATCTAGTTCCAGACTGGATTCGTCGGCTCCAGAGACTTCCTAAAAGCCGGGTAAAACAGGTTGTTGACCCTAAATTGTGGGGGGTGGACGGGGCCGTGTTTAAGGTAAACGGTGTTAACATTTTGGGGCGGGGGAGCAACGAAAGAAAAGAACTTGAAAAATTCCAAAAGACGCTTCAGTCTCTTGTGACGGAAACCACCTTTAGCGAGCTGGACGATTTTAAAGGTTCGTACTACCAGGAGATCCTTCTCGCCGTTCTGCTGAGCACACCGGATATGAATAGAACAGGTGTTGAAGTGCGGTTCATCAGCGCAACGGCTCCTGTGAGAGTGAAAACCAAAACGATATATACTATACCCGATCCCATGTGGTAAACTAGTACCGTACTGTACTACATTACATATTATCATAAAGTAAGAATGAAAATCAAAAGTACCAGTACAAAAAACCGAGCAGAGGCGTACCGCCGGTACGACTCTAGGGTGCAGGGTGGGTACCAGAATCCTCTGGATCCCGCGGGGCCCAGGCATCGGATCCACGCGACTCACATTGATCGCTATGGCATGCGCTACGACCTGTCCCCTATGTTGAGGATCAATCAGGCCATCAGGGCCCGCCAAAAAAGGCTTCCCCATGAACCAATTGGCGTCCCCGTCTACCGGCCCAGCAAGCGCCAAGTCCTCGAGGGCTGTGACGCGTGCGGACCGGCTCACGTGCACACCAACATATATTGCTTGGCCAATGCGCACTGTGTAAGAACGAACATCCGCCTTGACGCCAACTGTAAGTTCAGAAGACCAGTCTCGAACACCGGCATTCCCGAGACACTTCACAGTTTGGTGCCGGGGCGCTACCCTACCTATAAAGCTCTCGTTATCGAGATTCATATAATTGGTAAGTATTTACACACATCAGTTGCCTTTTAGGCCATTCTATATATATCTTACAAATAATTATAGGCAAGAGAAAATCAGGCTTGGCCCATCTTGAGTTTGTCACAAAGTCCATACCTGAACCAGCACCAGAAGAAGACAGCCCATAAGCATGGCTTTTTTCGGAAGTTCTACCCGAGCTTACACGAGCACCATTGGGCACAAGACGGGAGTATTCCAGCCAGTCACCGGGCAGGCGGTTGTGGTCCAGACCACGGCTGCCGACGACGACCATGCCGCTGTAATGTACCGCGCGTCTCAGGGGAAGGATAACGCCGGCTCGCGGTTCCCTGTTCCCGAGAAAGATATTGTGTCGAGGGTGGAAAGTCACACCATCTGTTTCAAGAAAAAAGGCAGAAAGCCCCGCAATGCACGCGGAGCCGCCTGTGACCTGCCCGTGTTCAGCGCCCTTAACGGCATGTCTAAACGAGAAATACTGGACACCATTCAGTCCGTAGGCATTGTGCAGACCCCTGTCAACCCTAACGACAAGACAAAACCCGTTGGCTTTCGGACAAACGCAACGAGGATCGGAGGAACCGTCAGCACCATCAACACCGGAAACGAACCCATTGAAGCAAATGTCCCCGTGTATTGGGATGTGCCCCACAGAGACAAGGTTCGCGAAGACAAGATGAACGAGGTTACCGAGTCCGAATGTGGCCAGATCAAAGGACACCCCCAAGGTATTATTTACGCGGCCACCAGAGCATACAAAGCTGAGAAGCTTTCCGACTCTCTCGTCGAGGCAACCATCCGCCACCTTGAAACAGACAACAATGACATTACTGATAACTACTTGACTGCTAATCGTGAGGTTAAAAAGCAAGCGGTATACGGAGCGCCCACTAACGTGGGCGCTGACATCGCAGCGGACCGAGATCGATGCGCGGCTGCCATTACTAAGCTCACAACGGCCGAAGGGCTGCAAAATCTTAAGAGGCGGTTTGCTGCAGCGATTGAATCGAGGAACCGGATCATCGGGTGGAGTCTCAACTGTGAGTGGATGTTTTCCTTTTTGTTTGTTACCTGCCTCCGTCTTGTTCCGCCCCTTTAACCAAAACAAACGCAGATGCGGCCCCCGGAGAACAACTCGATCTTATACTAAAGAAGTAATGTACCGTAGTTTAAAATTTCCTATTAAAAGCTAAACCCTCCAACTTGAACCAACATTGACCTTGGCTTCTTGTATGCTGCTTTAAAAGCTAAAGCCCCCAATTTCCACCAACGTTGTTTCTTGTAAATACATATCATCTTCAAATTTGTACATTTCTTCGGCTCCAATTTCCGCAGTTTCTGCCCTGGGGATCTTTTCAATGTGCTTCATTGTAGTTGTGAGATCTCTGATAAAATCGTCGCCTGATTTCTTGCTTCCTATTTCTTCAACAAGAAGAAGGTTATTCTCTTTCCCGAACTCCAAATCGCCGTGTTTTATTAAATGGAAGTGGTTAAGAAAGTCAAACGCGTAGCATTTCTCATTTTTGCAGCCTGTAACGTGGGTCACAATTTGGAATCCCATGGGGCCATCCTCTCCCAAAGAAGTAACGGGAACCTTCTTCAGCCTTGTTTGGAAACTCTGCATCGTGGCTCCGGTCTCCGGTCCAATTTGTTCGGTTCCAGTGCTAAATATCACGCGGAAAATCCACTCCTTTCCCATGTTGAGTTGCATGTGGAAATCCTTAGACTCAATGCGGTGAAAGGCATGGGGGATTTTTTTAAAGACGTGTTTGTGTAGCAAATATCTGGCATCTCGTTCATTCAAACAATCGTCCATGCCAAGTGCCAAAGGGCTATTGCTGACGATCTCGTGGCAATGGCCATTGTCTCCATCCGTCATGACTTTTTTGACGGTAATATTTTCATCTTTAAGGTAATTTTTTGTCCAACACAGAACATAATTGTTGCCTCCGGGATCCACTCTCTTGTCCATTTTACCAAAATATGTGTATAAAGTATATGCCAATAAATTATACTCCTAGGAAAGCGTCTTAAAATATACTCTGCCGGTGTAGAGAGACAAAACCAACCGATATTTCCAGTAAAAATTTGCCACCAAAGTTCCCACTAGATCCAAATCCCAACAGAAAAAATAACAGGGCACTTTGCGGACACTTTCCACTGGAATTTGTTGCTTAGACGGACCCAATTCGGCCCTGTGACATAGTGAAGAGTTGCTTCTTTATTATTGTAAACTGGTTTGTATATAGATAATATAAATTGCAAAGTTTGGCGGCTAATGTAAAGAATTCTGTGTAGTGTAAAACTATAAAACTCCACGAAAAAATCAAGTAAAATAAAAAAATATACGATGGAGGCATGTGTAGATGGTTACACCCTTGTCTCCCCCCCTGCCAACACTGCCAACGGGAAAACGCAGCGGCGCTCGCGTTGGGACCGCGCTCCGGCCTCTATTGGGGTTGGCTTGGAGCAATTTGGCGCCCTTGGTGGTCTCTCCGGGGATGACCTGCTAGTTCCTAATCTTACGCCCACGGTTGCGTTGACCCGAATTGTACAGATGCTGGCGGCAGCAGAGGGCGCGCGACTGCTGGGACCTATGCTTGATACGCTTGTAAAAGACCTCACGGAGTTTTCCATGGATTTTCTCTACAGCGATAAAATGGTAGTTTCCATGCGAGATTACGACGGGGTGCAGAGAAACCTTCCTCCTGAGATAACCCAAAACGCAATTGCCGCGGTGACCAATTTTCTGCCGAAGCGTCTCCGGCTGCCAACCAGGCTCACGGAAAGCCAACTTGAAGAAATGCTGACATTTGACAAATTCATTCAAAATAAATATAGCATGTCCGCCATGAACTTTTTCGGGGGTTCTTCGCAATCTCCGCTGCCGGAGAGCGTGGATCCCAAGAACGAGCCTTTCTGGGAGCACAAAACGCCCTATGTATCCAGAGAATTTAACACCGCGCTGGAACTTGCACAGATAAGGCACGAGACCTGGAAAGCACTTTACGAGATAAGAGACGAAGATGGCAGAAGACTCTTTGACCTTGTCACCGTGCAGCTCAAATACAAGTATGACCCATCACAAGATGCGGGAGTTGGATTGCACTACGACGAAAAAGCAAATGGACCAAAATTGTCTATTGAGAAACAGAAGGACGGCAGTTTTATCAAGAAACCCGTTCTTACTTTGGATACTTTGCGCTTCATAGTTGCCGTAAGCGATACAAAAGCCACTCTCATTCCAGACTGCGATATGGAATGGGGGACCAATATGCAGAAGCAGGTTCCGCGCGAGGCGGAAATCCTGCGTCAAAAAGTTGTAAACAATGTGTACGAAAACGAGATGGAATACTTTAAGGTGGCAGATGTCAAGAAAGGAAGAGAGTGCCCAGACGAACAGGCAATCATAAAAATGGCACAGGATGCGCCCGCTTTAAATGCGGGGCATGCCGTGGGGGGACCCTTTGGCATTATTCCACACTCAACGCCGGTACGCGATTTAGGCGACGTATGGATGATTGTTACGCTCTTTGCGAATCTGGCCAAGGGTAGCATTCACAAGTTTGCCCTCACGACTGAAAAGGTCATGGAACATATAAAGAAATCGGATTTTTTTAAGAATCGGGGTTATGAAGATTAAATAACTAAAAACTAAAAACAGCTCGCTTTGGTAAACTCGACCTCTTGCAGGGACGGTCGGTAATCCTTAGCGATTCCCGTGATGTACTCGTAGCCGACTTTATCGTACAACTCAATAAGACAGAGGGCGGCCCCCACAGCGCCCTTTATTCCCGCGCCAAATCCGTGCCGCAGAGCGCCGTCGCACTCCACCACCACGTATTCCCCACAATAGTACCCAAGTGAGAGTTTTGGTGAGGTTGCGGGCACGGCCAGGTCTCCGTACGAGGCATCGTAGAAAGAACACTTTGTCGGTGCTATGAGAATGCAGGCCAGGAGGATTTCTTTGGTGATTGTATCGTTTGGATCGCCGAGTGCCAAGAGGAACGGAATGCTCCCCAGCCTGTGTGCGTTGTTGAGCCCGTCGGGGTCCACTTCACGCATTACAAGGTACATGTCCCTGCTTGCAATGGCCATCTCGCTGTTTATGTTATAAATGGCATGCGGGGGCATTAGGCGCCCAATGACTCGCTGTCTGATTTCATCTTGGAGCTGGTCCGTGGCGTACGAATCGCCGCGCCCCTTGACCATATCAACAGCCCTCTGCACCTGCACGTCAGAGGCCGGGGCGCCCTGTGCCTCCTCCTGCCACTTCAACCTCCTTAGGGTGTCGCGGTGAGCAAAGTAGGCACGCACAATGGGCAGCAGATACGCTAGACCCTGGGGCGTTATGGCCATGAAATCTTCGCTGCGGGGGTGGGGCTGAAAATAAGGCATAATCTCGAGATCAAGATTTACTTCTCTCTCCGGGACAAAAGAGCAGTAGAATCGCGCAAGTGGGCAGAGGCAGGTAAAGGCGGTAACCTTTGAGATGCTGCGACTTCCTCTAAATTCTTTGGCAAATAAATGCACACAGGTTTCGACAGCCTCTGTGAACTTACCACCGGGATCAAACGCCCTCATGGTATACTGCATATCGAGCGAGACCATGCACTCAAACCACAACGCCGCTATGACGGATGTGTACTCCTTAACATCATTATTGCCGTTGACAATCTCGTCGCGCAGTTTCCGTTCTAGCTTGTGGTCGAGTGGGACAGGCATTGTTGCTATTTTTTCTGTGCAATTTTTAGGATTTCGTTGTCGAGAAGCCGTAGCGCGGATGCCGCCTCTTCGCAGTCAAGGGCGTGCTGGGACGAAGACTCTGTACTGCTTTTAGAGTAAGTTCCTATAGGACTTTTTTTTGGAATACCTATTTTAAATGCTGCTTGCCTACTCCCCTCATTGCTCTCGGTCTCCCTCCTTTCCAAGCTCCGGCACAGCTGGGAGTCTATGCACTCCTGAATGGCAACAAGTTTTTTCAGCTTCTTTCTTAAGTGTTCGACTTTTGCCATACCATTTGATCTTTTCTTTTAAACTAAAGTAGTGTACGATTATACTACGTACTAAAAAACTACCGAGGGCCGCCGCGTACAAATTGCCACCAATACTTCTTAACAAGCTCCTCGGGTATAGGGTCCTGTGTCAAGTAGTCGGGAAGACCATGCACCGGACAGGACAGGTATGTGTGCCATGTTTCCCCCTCGTCAAGCCCCCCTAGTGGCACAACCCGAAAGGAAGTGGTACACTTCCGTGAGCACCGGGCGTACCAGCACCCTGATCTCGCGCAGTTTCCCCGCTTGAGCTCCTCTTCCTGGGCCAATTTGGCTTCTTCGACCGAGCAGTCGTAACAGTAAACCCCCTCGTAGAAGTACACCGTTGGCCTGGCGCACCTCTGGCAGCAGCTGAAGGCGCCATTGTCACAGAATACAATCTGCCCAAGGAGAGATATCTTCTGAAGCTCGGGCTCGGGTCTCTGGTCACACCTCGGACAGAAATAACGCCCCGGCATCATGACATCTCCCAGCGCCTCCGTCTTCTTGCCCCCGGTATTGTACCCCACAAAGAACCCCCCCCTGCACATTTGGCACGTGTAGATTTCCGGGGCTAGATCATTATTCTTTCTCAACGCCGCTTTCTGCATCCTGTACTTTTCGTTGGGAAGCGGAACCGAGTAAAACGGCACAATCCCCGGAGAAAAAAGCTTGGCGCTTAAGTCCATGCTCTCACGCGCGCTTCCGGAATCTTCCCATTCTTTGTGTGTCATTGCCAGAATGTTTCGCTTGGGTAGTTCCGCAAGTTGCTCGGGGGTGATTTTTGTTTTGAAGGCTTTGCAGATGGCATGGACGCGTTTTGGCTGAGTTGCCATTGAGCTCGGATTCAGGGTGGCGCCCTTTCCGTGTGTCATCAGAAGGCGGGCGCTTATGGAAGACGAGACCGCTGCGTACGGGCGCAGTATCTTGTCGCAGCATGAAATGACCTTTTCTTCGAAGATGCCAAACTCTGAGGAGAATTGCTGGAGCTGATACCGAACTCCGAAATCATTGCGTATACAGGATACGAGCACCTCCTTGAGACAGTACAAGAAAAAGGGATGCTTGCTCGTCGACTGTTCCAGTATGGAGTCAACCCCCATGCGGTATATGGCAAGGCGAAGGGGGAGGGGGGGGTGTTGGGTGCAGTGCTTGTAGTTTCCCAACATTGAAGCCTGGTGTATGCTCATGACAACCTTAGTATACCTTTGGCTGTGCTTTGGGTCGTCCAGGAGAGCCTGCACCATGTTGCCCACGTCTGCTGAATGAGACTTCCGGGGCGCGGCCTTCCACAGAAGCTTGAGGATTGGCCAGGTCTTGAGCGTGAGGGCAGACTTGTTTGTCCACAGAAGCGGGATGTGCTGCACGGCCTCTTGGGGCAATTCGACGTGCTTGGGCTTCTGCTCTATGGGAGAAAACGCCACATCGTCCGGATTGACATCGCCCGAATTGCTGTCTTCCAGAGCCAGTATAAGCGGGGCATGCTGATCCATCCACAGATTGGCATAGTAAACAATTGGATGCCCTTTAAAGCACAGAAGAAAGTCGTGCATGGCCTTGAGTCGCACCCTTAGGCAGCGGGCAGCGACCGATGTTTTGAGTAGCTGAGTCTGTGCAATCGTTGAGGGCCAAGGAGCGGCATCGGGCCAAGGCTCGTTCTCCAGATCCAGAAGCCTTCGGCAGCAGATAAGGTGCTCCCATCTCATGTGTTCGTATTCGTTGCTTTTCCCCCGAATGAATCGTTTAAGGCGCCACCTCGAGGGTACCTTTACAGGTGTTGAGTGGTTGGCGACGCCCCTTGAAAATCCTCGTACATGAGACTCTGATCTATTTTCCATTTGCCGGTGGACGGGTCACACATCCAAGTGTAGTCGGGCGTTGTCCCAATTGCAACATGGGAAAGGAACCCGTTGTAATGCTTGGGGTGTCTCCCGACGCAGGCTTCCAAACGGTATCCGCCCTTTCCCACGGGAGATTCCCATCTCTGCACAAGTTTGTTTGTGGGAATGGTTTGTTCCAAGATGGTGTGCCGGACGTACTTGCTTCTCATTCCCTTTCGATGACACAAAAGACAGGAGGTGGAGTTTTTCATGGCTTTGATCGGCACCATGGGCCCCCCGCATATGTCCTCCACGGACGTACATTTTGACCCGTAGCAGCACGGAACTTCTCCCTTCGACTCGTCTGGAAGTACCAGCTCGGCCTCGTCGTCGGCTATCGTGCGCATCGGAAGATAGTATGATCTGGTACGCTTGGCTGTCATTTGAGGGAGCTCCTCGCCCTCCTTCAGTACCCATGATGGTGCCGTCTTTTCCTTCCCCTCGGGCTTGTTCTTGGTCCCGCGTTTTCTTTTTTCTCGCTTCTCCTCTTTTTTACTCGATTTTTCAAGGTTTTCCATGGCTGGGTTTATTACAAGTGGGAGATAGATTACTGGTGCATAAATAGAATTTTACAAAATTTGGCTTAATGGGGAACGGGGAGGGTTGTCCAGCTCTAGTACTCCGAATTCAGACTTGTCAATAACAAGCGTGCCGTTTATCTTTCTTTTAGACATCGCACACTGCGTGGAGCACTGCTGGTCGCTCCCAATGAAACTGACAAAGAGGCGGTCCAGGTCGTTTTTTTCTATGCACCGACAGACGTCTGCCTTAACATTTCCCGGAATTACCATGTAGACAGATTCCTCAAGAAGAATACACTCCGGAGAGGCGCACGAGTCCCTTCCGCGGTTAGGGGGTATCACGGCATTGCTTCCATCCTGATAATCAAGCGCCCTTGAATACATGTAAATGCTCTCTTGAGACGAAAGGTCCACCCGGGCGCTTTTGTTCCTTGCCTCAATTGCGGCCATGCGCTTTTCGCCGTCACTCTGATCGGATACATGGATTACTGAGACTCTGCAAGATTCGGGAACAAGCAGAACGCCGTCGCGTTTGTTATTTACAATCCATATGTTGTAGTCCTTTTTTTCTTCCTGCGCCGTCATTTAAAACCAAACGTGCACACAAAAACCAGTTGGAGTATCATCGGTACTTTATTTGACGTGAAAAATTGGTAATATACTCCTATACTAATTTTCATCCCCAAAAGCCCTCTCGGCGTCAATCTTTAGTTCGTAGTGGGCCTGCTGTTTCCCTCCGAGCTTGTAACACAGGTAAAAACTATATCCCACAAAAAAACTTCCCGCAACGACGAGGGCCACGGCCGCCCCCGTCATTCTTTGCTCTTATGCTACAGACATACACTGTGAATATATTCGTTTTCTGTAGCAATGGTGACAGCAGCCCTTGACGGCATGCGCAAGGAGGTTTTGGTGGCACACAAGAGTGTTCTCGGAGTTCTCAAAGCAATTCTGGACCTGCCCGCACGTCGCCTCGCACGATTCTGGCTCCGAGCCATACTTGGGAACCCCCCCGGCCGCAATGTCTGATTTTTCTGCTGGGACAATGACGTACTTTATTCCCTCGAGCTCGACCAAGTACGTTTGTGGAATCACCCCTCTGGCCACGACTCTGAGAACCCACCGTTTGGGTTGCGTAACTTCCTTAAATACCGCGGCAGTGCCATTGAGCTCCTCAAGGCTTGGAAAAAACCCGCTGTTTCTCTTGTCCGTGGAAGCGTGGCGAAATACAACAAGGCGCCCGGAGGTGTCCGGCTCGTCAAGAGGGAGCGGGTCATTCAGCACCTCGGCGATCAGCTTAATGCCCTTGCCCCCCTGTTGAAATTCAGACGCGGCCTTCATGGGGTCTTCTCTGGATCTCACAAAGTTCTTCAACCGCTTCCCCGAGTCGTATTGGATGAGCGTCACTGTTTCCTTCGCGTCTTCGTATTGTTCGCTTGTCCTGAGAAAGTAGCTCGGGCAATCCATCAAACTTCGTGCCTCGGTTAAGTTGTTGTTGTTGTAAATGTGAACCTGCTTTTTCCGAAAGGTGTAATCCTCGGAAGATTCAGGGACGCGGGACCTCACGGAAGTGGACTGCCACCTGCACTTTTTTCCGTCGCCCTTTCGGCAGAGCTCCGGCGTAACGCAGCACTCGGCGCGCTCAGACTTGAAATCCTCCTCTGTGCAGTTCCGGCCATCCGTGTACATCTTAAATTTTGGGGTGAGATAGCCAATTCCGCATTCGCCTCTCCTCTCAGAGGCATTGTAAACGTCTCTTTTGATGTCGTTGGGATGTACAACGGATTGAGAGCTCGAAAAGTAGTCCGTCCACGCAGACCAGCGCTGCTTTTTATAAAAAGTAGCATTATTGCCAGAATCCACCTTTATGAGGGACCCCCCAACAAGGACAAGGTCCCCGTAGAAAACTCCAGCAGGATGCACCGGCTCATTCGCATAGTTCCCGCCCTCCGCAACATATACGTGGCTATTAAGGGAAGGGTAAAACCTGGCTCCGTACTGCGCATTATCGTTTCCGCGCCGATCGCGCTGTCTTGTATTATAATCTTGACTCTGCGTTTCTGGTGGTGTGTCCTCGGCCCTGTTCAATGTCCGAGAAAACCCGCCTTGAGGGCACGAGCACGACTGGGGATGCGAAGCTAAAAGAATCAAGCACAGCGTCGACAGAACAAGGGCAACAAGGGCGATCGCAAGGGTCGCATACACGGCATCGATCGGAAAGCTTTTCTCTTCATGCCGCGCAAAGCGGTACCGACCAAACCCGCCCCCCTCATCGGTTTTCTCAAGCAGTGGACGGCCTAATGAAAAACCTTTCCACGCTTCTACATGCGCTCCACCTGGACCCTTCCCGCGACGACGAAGAGGCTCCACCAAAGGGCGCCCCCCCCGCGCAGTGCGCTGAACAAAATCCGACCCGCGAAGAATATTCTCATAGAAAACGGACTGAACTGCTGCTTCCCCCATCCCCGCCGGGTGACAAGAACGGCGTCACTTTGATTATATACGACCTCGAGACCACGGGCCTTGGAAAAACCAGCGAGCTGGGAATCACCGAACTGGGTAAGAATGCGACCCTTCTTAAATCTCAAAAGCAAAGTCTCAAGACGGGCATTTGTTCACGTCCTGCTTTCCTAGGTGCAATTGCCTGCCTTTATACCGGCGACTGCGAATGGATCGTCATTGATGATTACCATGACTATGTTCTCCCAAAACAAAAAATAAGCTCAGGGACGCCCAATCAAATCACCCGAGAGTATCTCGTCAACAATGGGGCAAAACCCTTTAGCGCCCAGTGCATGAAGGAATTTACTTCCTTTGTCAAAAAGCACAGTTCCCGCACTCCCGCCATTCTCTGCGGCCACAATGCCAAGCGCTACGACCACCGCATCCTCTGCCACCACGGCTGGAACCACTCGGGCGGCCGAGCGGCCGACACCCTAGACTGGTTCAAGGACACCAGCCCCGGAAGAAACTCGTATTCGCTGAAAAATTTATACCAGGAAATGTTTGGCACCGGCGTTCCCGCAGCGCACAACGCCATGCCGGACGTCCACGCCACCCTCCGCATTATCAATGCCATGAAGATTACACCGGAAATCTGTAATCGTCTTTCCGAGCCGTGGAGCTGCATACAGGCCAGAGTTGCGAAATCATAAACCAAATTTAATGACAATAAAAAAAATAATTATAAAAAATTTGAATCTAAGCCGCATCGGTAGCGTTTTGATTATTCTTCCTGATTACTAGTGGGGCTTCATTGTCCCATTGACGACAAAGACAATCCCAGCAGTAATGACTTTTGCCAACATATCCAAAGTCGTGCTTGGGATTTGTACATTCAGCCTTCACGCAAATTTGGGAAATTGCAGTCTTCAACGCCTGGCCGGGCTCCATGCTTGTCTAGTTTACTTTGTTAGTACTACTGTACTGTACAAAAATGGTAGTACACTACACTAGTACTGTACAAAAATTAATTAAAACGGATACTAAATAAGACGGATACAAAATATCGATATATTTTATTATTATACCGAGTACAGGGGTATTACGGGGAAACTAAAAAAAAAAAAAAAGATATCTTTTTTTCAGTTTCATTTTTTCACTTTTTAAAAAACTCGTCACCACAGTATTGCACAGCCCCCCACACACCTCTTTTTTCACGATGTCTTCCGGTCTTCGCTCTTCTTCCTCGTCCTCTGCTCCACTTGCAGTTGTTAGCACCCACCCTCCGCCGGTTGCCGACGTGGAATATCCCCTTTCTGTCTCAACCACAAAGATGATGTACTACGCTGAAAAACTCAATCCGGATCTTTACTCCAAGATTGGGGCCGACCAGTGGCCCAGTCTCAAGCCCGCTTCCGGCAGCGGATGTTTTCAGACGACGTCGTCGTGGAGTCCGGACATTGTGAAGATGCTTGGAGGCTACGCCGGGATCAGGGGGTTTTTGTACGTTCCTGCCTTTGATCAGAAAAACGCCCCGCCCTCCCCGTCCCTTGCTGTCTGCGAGGATTACGATCAAGGTTTTCTTCCCGGATCAATTGTTGAACCCTACGACAACAGCGGTTATCATTTTATTGTCGCGGTCGGAAAACAATACCAGCTCTACTTTGCATTTATGGGAAGCGAAGGACAACTGCTTGAGAACGCGCTGTCTTTTGGTTTTGACGATCATCTTTCCGCGTACATCAAGGCCCTTGGGGGGACTCGCCTCGAAACCGTCAAGACAGGACTCCCCACGAAGGACAAGCCCTTTTACAATCACCCCATCTGCATTCACGATTACAAAAGCAGTGTCCCAGAAATCATCTCTTACAGCGGTGGGGCCATCGGCAAAACGGTCAAGATTGACGGACACACGTATGAGGTTGTCTGCACCGAGCTTGCAAAGACGGAAGAGCAGGAAGAGGAGGTTGAGCCCGAGATACCTATGTTCTATGTACAGGAGCTTCAGGAGTGCTACTTTCTTGTTGAAATGAACAAGAAGAAGGACAGGATCAACACTATCAACATTTCTGTTTCTGAGCTTGACGCGCGCCTCAATAAAGAGCAAGAGGAAAGGGGAGCGAAGAGCCAGAGCAATAAACGCAAGGAACCCGAGACGGATCTCGACGAGTCCCAGTCCAAGGCCAACGGAAAGAAGCCCAAGCAGTTTGACGACATCGGCCCGAAGCGGCTGTCTCTCGAAAAATGTGACTTTTTTGATTTTGATCCGGAGATAACCAAGTTCATGAGCCTCGGAAAGGGCGCTACTTCTTCTCCCACTGAGACGACTGCGCTCTCTCTTCCCGTCATTGTGGACCAGGTCATGAACGACAGGACCCCCTCCCCTCCCGCAGAAATCAACGAGATTGTCCGCAGGCTCAGGAACGTCGACGCTGAGGTCTAATTACGGGTTACATCAAAGCACAAAGGGGTTAGTGCTCAGTAGAAGCAGATCCCTTCTTTATTTTTCGTAAATAAAGATATCACACACCAACTCTAGCAATCTTTCTAGCGGTTCCATCTCTTTGAAACATATTTGCGCACAGTAGCCTTCCTTTCCCCCGAGGGTGCGAACGACTGGCCGGGGTTCTCCTGGAAATCTCATGGTTGCGTTGACGCCCACAAAGAGTTGGTGGACCACTCCATCGGCCGTGACATTGTTTTGGGCTTCTGAGGTTGAATCTATAGCTAAGACGCGATATGCCCGCTCGCCGTACCGCATGACATTCCCGTCTGCGCACTGGCACTGGAGATTCGATGCTCCACCCACGGCAAGCTGGCACCAGCCTACTGCCTCCGCTTCTCTAAGTTTTGCTGTATGGGACCTCTCAGAAAATTGTATGTATATGCGTACATTAAACAGCGAAGTAAGCAACAGGTGCAAACAGACAGAGACAGCCAACCTACCTCCACACGTGCCGTGTTAGCAGAGCTACCAAAAGGCATACAAGAACGTGATATTTCATGTCCCCTTAACGCTCGCCCGTGTGTGCAAAATATAGAAATGTGGCCAATATTTGTGCATAGATCTGGCTTTGTTCTCACTCTAGTGACATTAGTATTCGTCCTTTCCCCGCCACCGAGAAATTTCCCCGTCTACCAGTGCGAGGGCCAGGAGACCGCCCACCTTTCCTTCACCGGCCCGGAGGCAGGCGATGCTACCGTAAAAGATGCAACTCTTCGGGTTCTTGATGGTGCTCTGGTCCTTGTCTACACCTCGGGGCTGCTTTCGTTCATCGGACTGCTTTACGGGTGCAAATCGCACCGTTGCAAAGGGGGCGTCTTCGCGGGTCTCCTCCTGTCCATTACACTGTCGCACCTGGTCTGCCTCGCTTTCCTAATAGCGCCGGCCCTTCTCGAAAACTGCGAACCGTCAACCGCGCCGGCCGCAGAGCTGCTAAATGTGCTGTACTGGGTATACGTATGTATATGTTTCACGCTTAAAGGTGAAAGTAAGGCAGCGGGCGCAGCAGAATCTACCGCCACGCCACTTCTTCTTCTGTTTTAAAATCTTAGTTTGGTACAGTGCTGTGAAGTAAAGAAAAGAAAACACCATGGGGATTCTCCTCATTATTGTCTTTCTTTTTATTGGTATACTCATAGGGAACTACGGAGGTTCTGCGTTTGGATCCGTTCGCTTCATGGTTAAGTGGATTGTGGCCAAAATGGTTTACGATTTTGCCCAGTTTGTCGTCTACAAGGTTGTCGATCGCTACACATCCTATTTCTCTCCACTTTTTGAATGAGCGAGAATGCGCCTTATTCGCTACCCAGCCCTTCTCATTGAAACCCTGGCCGTGTGGTGCTTCTTTGTGTATGTTGAGTACGCCCAGGCCTGCGTCGCGCTCGGCATCTACACGATCTTTGCCTGCTGCACAGAAGCCCAAAGAGCCCGGGGCAAAGGGGGGCCCGTTCTCGGTTTGGTCGCGTTTGTGCTGTGGCTTGCCGTGCACATTACGTGTGCTCTGCTTTGGATACCGGACCGCATCGACTGGACCGCCACTGTCCTCCTGGTTGTTTTTTCTGCCATATGCGTTGGAACTTCCTACATGCACTGGTCGGGATGCAGCATTGTTTTCATGGAAGTCTACGCCAGAATAACCGCTACAGCCGCCCTGGTTAATTACGCCAGCAACATAACTCCGCCCCCAGACCAGCGTCTCGACTTTGCTTACTACGCGTGGATTAAGGCCCTTGCCATATTTCACATCGTCGGATCGGCCTTGGCCTTTGTGCTCTCGTTGTCACTCGCCGCAGCCCGAGTACAGGACGGAAAGTACGGCGTCCTCGAAAATTCTTCACCTCCAGATTCACCAATGGCATAGCTTGTTTGGTTTAGTTTAGTTTAATATTTAAAGTATTGTACGGTGTAGTATGCTACTAAAACTTAAACTTAAACTTAAAACTAAAACTAAAAAAATAAACCACCTACTGCGGTAAAAATTTCATTTTTAGTGTATTCGTCTTCATCATTGCGTCTCCACCAATTATTTCTTGACCCTGCCACTACAACAGCAATAACAATTACTGCGATTACTATAATCATTATCACGTACCAATACTCTTCCTCCCATGGTTTCTTATTGTCGTTGTTGTCGGATTTGGTCGTTGCAGTCGGCGCCGTAGGCCTTGCTGTTGGGCCGGCCGTGGGACTGGCCGTAGGGCTCACTGTGGGCGCTGTGGGACTGGCCGTAGGGCTCACTGTGGGACTGGCCGTCGGGCTTGCAGTGGGAATACCGCGACAGACACCGCATTGTGGGCAGGCATCTTTGGCATATAGGCCATTTTCGTCCTGGTCTTGTGCGCAAAATTCGAAATTATTAGCAGTACCACTAATATTTAAGTAGGTAGAACAGGAACCAAACCCCGCATCAAATGTTGTGGTGTTTTGACAAGGCTTTGGCTCGGTTGGGGAATCGGTGGGCGCATCGGTGGGCTGCTTTGTGGGCACATTTGTTGAGATATTTGTGGAGATAATGGTTCCGCTGCTTGGGGCGTCGGTCGAGGCATCGCCTGGGGAATTTGTGGGAGCGGTCGTGGGTGCGTCTGTTGATGGCTCTGCAAGCAAATTGGTAGGATTTCCCGTGGGCTTCTCCGTAGGCTGGTCTGTGGGCTTCTCCGTAGGCTGGTCTGTGGGCTGGTCTGTGGGGTGATCCGTGGGCTGGTCCGTAGGCTGGTCCGTAGGCTGGTCCGTGGGCTGGTCTGTGGGATGGTTTGTAGGATGGTCCGTCGGATGGTCTGTGGGATGGTTTGTAGGATGGTCCGTCGGATGGTCTGTCGGCGCATCTGTTGGGGCGCTTGTGGGCGTTTCCGTAGAATAAACGCAGTTAAAGGCGTCACAGCTGCACGCCACGCCAATTTTCTGTTTTTCTTCGCTGCTGTAGAAACATTGAAACTGCCCATACACTATTTCTTGCAGAATATCGCTCGATAAGTCGTCCTCCTCTTCTTCTGGACAATTATTACTCAAATCCTCATCAAAAGTAACAGAGCAGCTCCATTGTGATGAATTTTCAAAAACGCCGCTCTTTGAAATTGTAAAATTTGGATCAAGTGCATATGCAAATCGGTCTTTGTTCACATATAGAGGTTTGTTCTCATAATAGTCCCAGCAGTCGTTTTGGGAAACCCCTGGAAAAAAAGTACAAAAAACGTACTCTAAAGTAAAAGTTTCGTCCACGTAAGGGTTAGAAACATTAAAGTTGCGCCTTAAAAAACCTTCAAGACCATCTACGGTTGCGGAGCACGATAGCCCGAGTAGGTCAGATACAAACACGGTGTTGTTTTCACGGGGCAACCCCGACCACTGACTGTAGCACATAGTTGTATTGTCATAACAGCATGTGGCCCCTACCTGAGCTGGCTGCGTAACCGCCGGGGTTGGGGCCTGGGACGGCTGGGACGGCTGAAATGTTGGAATCGCCGTGGGAGTCTCAGTTACGGGCGGGCAGGATACAAGACCGCAAACATTGTCTTCATGGTTAATAATCGCCGCGGCGCGCGTCCCGTCCCCCTGAATGCAGGCTTTACCCGTGGGCATTACGTCGTTGTCGCAGAGGGAGCTCAGGAGGTAAACAAGGTTCAAGGGGTCGACCCAGTCCCTGTCTCCATTGACAATGACACGTTGGAGTTTTGCGCAGTTATCGAGAATTTCGAACCCAATTGAATTGACCGATTCGGGGATCTCAATAACCTCAAGATTTAAGTTTGAAGAAAACGCGCCATTGCCTATAAAATTGAGCTGGCTGGGCTGCTCAAAGTCGACGCGGGCAAGATTTTGGCAAGTCGCAAAGGCATCCTGTTCAATTGTTTGAACGGATTTTGGAATGGTTGCTTCCGTAAACCCGCTGGCGTTCCGAAATGCCCTGGCTTGAATGTTCTTTAGTGTGTCGTCATAAGCAAAGCTGATACTCGTAATTTTGTCGCAGTCTTTATATTGGTTAAAGGGAATTTCGGTTGTGCCAACCGAAACTGTGAGCAGC